>Ga0102863_1000073_pt1 | contig 34412 bp, 26 predicted proteins | sample Colrivmet1449A02_FD_78451 | JGI IMG/M metagenome (GOLD analysis project Ga0102863, IMG submission 78451) | Estuarine microbial communities from the Columbia River estuary - metaG 1449A-02 | ecosystem: Environmental > Aquatic > Marine > Intertidal zone > Estuary | place: USA: Columbia River...
TGAGAAGGATGAATATTTAGCTCAGCTTGCTGCAGAAACTACAGTCAAAAACAAACCGTACAATACGCCAAACTTTATCTCTGATAAATATGGAAGTGTGCTTAAACATGAAGGTAAAGAATATAAGCTAAACGTAGTAGGTAAGCACAATTTAGAAAATCTGCATGCTGCCCAATTGGTTTGCGAGCAGATAGGGATAAATGCCGACTCTTTTTATAAAGCTGCTGGAAGTTTTACAGGAGCTGGTCGTAGAATGGAAAAAATAAAGGAGACAGAAAATCAGGTGGTATATAGGGATTTTGCGCATTCGCCTAGCAAGCTAAAGGCAACTACAGAAGCTATAAAGGAAACGTACAATGGTCCGCTACTAGCGGTATTTGAGTTGCACACATTTAGCAGCCTAAATCGCGATTTTTTACCCCTTTACAAAGGCGGAATGGCCGCTGCAGATAAAGCAATTGTATTTTATAACGATGCCGTTTTTGAGCATAAAAAAATGCAATTTGTGGAGCCCAATTACGTAGCAGAATGCTTTGAAAATGTTGAAATAGTGCATTCTCCAGAAATTTTAGCAGCATTAGTAAATGCGGCGTATCAAAAAGGGGATAACATTTTACTCATGAGTTCCGGAAAATTTGAAGAAGCAAAGTTTGAGTTTAACTAAGCCTTATAACTGCTTTACACGGAGTTTAAATTCTAAGGATTCGAGTCCTTGACTGGTAACAGAGGTAGGTTGCAAAGCGAAATACTTTTCTTTGTTTTTTACGATTAAAACAATCTCATTTTCAGTAAATGCTTGCTGAGCTACAAAATCCCACCTAAAAAATGGACTGAGTAATTGGTCTGTCCGAGTATAGGGTAAATCACGCGCATAAAAGTAATCGATTTCATTAAAGCGGGTTGATGTATCAAGATATATCTTGTTTAGATCTTGGTTTATATTGAGGGTTTGAAAAAGTCCAAAGAAAGCATTAGCAGTGGGGATGTGGGGTAAATTAGGATGTAGTTTGGTCGAGTCCGAAATATAGGTAAAACAGATGTTCCAATCTTCTTTATTGGGCTCTAAGCGGGTAAAAAGAGCATCGTCTTTTAGGCTAAAGTAAGAGTGGGCGTAATTTTGATTTTTTACAATCCATTTGGTTTGTCCTACTGAATCATTAAGCGCACCATACCGAATATGATAGGCAGAGTCTGTCGCGTCCAGGAGTTGAAATTTATAAAAATAATAGGTACCGGTTTCTTCCCAAGTCATGATAAAAACGTCTTTATAGGATTCCGGATTGCTAAACGAATAATCACCCCACGCACCAATGGCTGGATAGGTGCCAGATGCCGTTGGAATATCTACTTGCCATGTAATTTTACTGGTCTCATAGCTAGAATTTATAGCTTTAAAATCGGTATTGGTGGTATTATGTATTCCTGCTTTGGCGAGTGGATTGATGTATATAGCCCAGGCATTTTCCGCATGCTGAAACTTGAGTTGCCATTGGGTTTGTACCCCAATGTTGTTGTTTAAAAGATTGCTTAGGTTTACATACGTGGCTTGGTTTGTAGAGGTATTAAGTCTAATTGTAATTTCATTTACTTTTTGCTTTGGCAATACTTCATCGGGTTCAAAACAAGAAGTTAACAGCACCGCAAAAGCTATATAAAACAGGTTTCTCACTTGAGTGTATACTTTAGTTTAAAGTAAAAAGATCGGGGTCTAGAATTAATTAAATCAAAAGAGCCGCCTTCGGTTATCGCTGTTTCGGTTAAGGTGAAGGTTGTTCTATTAATTAGTGTGCTATTTAGCGTATTGATTACCCCAAAACCCAGTTGGAGCACGTTACTCGCAAATGCGTAATTTAGGCCTGCGTTTACGTTGTTCATGGCGTCATATTCCTTCAATAGGATGGTGCCGTTTTTTAATTCAGAAGAGGTTTTACGACCTATTAATCTTACGACGGTGTAACAAGTTAGTCCTGTTTTGGGAACGGTTAAATTACCTAGTATGGTTAGTTCAGGCTGAAAAAAGTTTAATCCGGTAGTGTCTTTTACTTCATTGGTGCCGTGTATTACCGCAGTAGGTTGGAGCATCCAAAAATCACCTTTATACTTCATGCTGATATACGTTGCAGATCCTGAGGTTTCGCTTTCATTTTGCCATTTGGTGCTGAATTCGTTACGAGGCAACTTATTATTTCTATTGTACAATAGGCCACTGTTAATAGTAATCACGTCCTTTTTAATCAATAAATTAAGATGCAGCGTGCTCAAGTCTGTCGGCTCTAGTAATATGTTGTTTTGGTAGGTATTGGTTAAGTTGCTAGGATAAAACCATTGGCTAAATTGTGGATAGGACGTACTTCTCTGAAAACAAGCAGATAACTGCACGTCATTTGTAGGTGCTAAGGTTAGCTTAGCCATCGGCATCGCCTTTGGTTTAGTGAGATTGTTATTTAAGGTTTTAACTCCCCCTTCTAGTTTGAATGTATTCCTAAATTGATATTCGAATAGGCCAAATAAGGAATAATCGGCATATTGGGTTGCAATGGCGTTTATATTAGAAAAGTGGTTGTCAATGGTATTGCTCAGCTCTATTCCTAAGTTGTAATTTAATTTCTTTCCGGCTGATTTTAGTAGCAGTTGCATATAGCCGTAGTCAAATCCTGAACTGTAAATACCAGCTGCATCATTGTATTTATTCTGCTTTCCAGTGCTTAAGTCTTTGTCCCAAATAGTGATATCATTGCTCATCCTGCTAATTAGTCCACTAAGGCTAAGGGTATGGTATCGGGAGAGTGCAGTACTCAAGCGGCCATTTATATTATGACTGCTAAATTGGGTGGTTTGGTCTCTAACTCTGGAGGTACCTTCCAATATACTGCCTTTCTTTTTGAGGGTTAACATGCTGTGGTTACTGGCAACATCTAAGGTTAAACTACGTAATATTTTATAACTGTATTTGAGGTTTAGGTCATAGCGCTCGGCAGGGTGAATGAGCGTTGAACGCTCGTTTTCAAGTGCAAAAAGAGCTGAGGTAAAACTTCTATTTAAGGCAATTTGTCCTGTGTGAACCCTATTGGTAAGTCCCAACGAAAATGAAGTATGAACATCACTTGCGGAGTTATTTACAACCTGCGAAGAGGCTCTTATTGGTGAATTGGGACCTTTAAAGGTGCGCAAGTGAATGATGAGGTAACCACTGTTTTTTATACCTACAGAAATATTACTAGTATACAGTTCCATTCGCTCGATATCCCACATGGGTATTGCTTTTAGATCGTACCCTATGTTCTGATCCATCATGAGTGGGAAATTGTCTTTGTACACGATGATGGAATTAGCAGGTAAATTACCGACCGTATTTATAGTATTATCACTACTTTTTAATTGATAGAAAAATGGTGTGAGTTGCAGCGCCTCTTCTAAGTTTGTAATGCTGTTAGCCGCTATATCTTGAGCAGTAAATGTAAAAAAAGCAGTACTATCCTGTGCACAAGACACAGAGACAAAAACACCCAAAATGAATGTCATTATGTACTTCTTTGCGGTCAAAACCTATAAAAGCCTTTACAGCTACAATGATAAGCACTAAATAAGTTAGATATCTAAATCCTATGGAGATGCATAATATTTTAGGTAGATATTACATCTACCTTACGTTTTATTAAAGAAGTGCCGATAAATACTACCATAAACACCAATCCAATAAAGGTAGAAATAGCACCTGCTACAGATACATCCAGCCATTTAGCGGCATAATAACCTCCAATGGAACATAAAATACCAACCAGGCAAGCCAATATGAGCATCTTTTTAAAGTCTTCTGTAAGCAGATAAGCAATGGCTGGCGGTCCAGATAAAAAGGCAATAACTAAAATTGCGCCTACGGATTCAAAACTCACTACGGTAGTAAGAGACACGCCGCTCATTAAAAAGTAATGCCAAAAGGTTACTGCTACGCCGGTTGAAAGGGCAAAATCGGGATCAAAAGTGGTGATAAATAAGCCTTTGTAACCCCAAATAACTGCTCCAATTAGGAGTACAGCAACGGCCAATAGAATAACAGTTTGCTTGGGTAACACTATGCCAAAAGCTATGGGTTGTAGCCAAAATGATATTTGTTCAATCTCGCCATACAACACACATTGTTGATCTAAGTCTGCATTCTGTCCCCATTTAGAGATGAGTATAATGCCAATTGCAAAGAGCAACGTATAAGAAACTCCAATGGCAGCATCGCTTTGTAGTCTTGCTTTTTTAGTAAACCATTCTATCATTAAGGTAGCAAGAATGCCACTGAACGCAGCCCCCGCTAGTATGGGTAAACTTGCGGTGGAACCCGAGATGTAATATGCCATAAAAATGCCCGGTAATACAGCGTGCGATATAGCATCCCCTATCATGACCATTTTACGCATCATTAAAAAACCGCCCATTAAAGCGCAGTTTATAGCAACAAGGCTAGCGGTTAGTATCGTGTAAAAATCATTCATTAGTATGGGATTTCACTTTGGTGCGGGTCTATTTCAGGTCGTTCTAAGAGTTTGATTAAATGCTTTTCTATTTCTGGGGTTATAACGTGTTCTATACCTTCGGCATCATCATGCACGTGGTCCTCTTGCATTTGAAAATACTTGGACAAGTAAATTTCCCATAATCTATGCTTACGGATAACTTCTCTTGCGGCTATTCTACCTCGGTCGCTAAGTATAATGAAGCCACGAACTTGATCTAAATAGTCTTGTCTTTCCAAGCGATTTAAAATAGCTTTCAGTTCAGATGCAGCATATTTTTCTTGATGTAAAAGAATGGAGGTTTCAATGGTTTTTTGACCATCATCTGCTAGTTTGTAAATGTCTTTTAGTACGTTCTCGTTGTTGATTTTGATGTGATTTCCTTTTCTTAATTTCAGTCTGGCAAGTACGCCGCGTTGTTTTCCAAGCATAATTGCTGTGATGGTAAATAAGGATAACACCACTACAATCCAAGGTCCTGTGGGCATGCCAGTCCCACTGTAACTAATAAAAACACCAATTACCCCACTCAGAAATCCAAACAGACCGGCATACATCAGCATTCGTGTTATAGAATTGGTTAAAAATCGAGCCCCAGCGGCAGGAGTTATAAGTAATGCAGCCATAAGCACTACGCCTACGGCTTGTACGCCAATAGCCACTGTAAGTACAGTGAGAAGTGCTAAAAATGATTTAAGAAATTTAATGTTAAAACCAATACCACGGGCATAGTTCTCATCAAAACTCACCAAGCTAAAACCGCGTAAGAAGATAAGAATACAGGCAATATTTATAGCGGCAATAATTGAAAAAAGCTTTACGTCGGCTATGCTCATGGATGCTGCTTTCCCAAATAAAAAACTGTCTAAGCCGCTCTGCGCATCGTTGCCGCTATGCTGTATTTTAGTGAGTAAAACTATTCCTAAACCAAAGAAAACACTTAAGGTAAGTGCCAATATTGCATCTGGTTTTAACTTAGATTTGGCTTGTACGTAATCCACAATCCAAATGGCCAACAAGCCAGAAATAACAGCGCCGATTAAGAAGTAAACAGGATTTTTAACTCCAGTTAACATAAAAGCAATTGCAACCCCAGGCAATACAGAGTGGGATATAACGTCACCTATCAAAGCGCGTTTTCGCAAATAGGTAAAGGTACCTACAACGCCAGAGGCAAAACAGAGTACACCAGAACCAATTCCTACGACAAAAAGCGTGTAGTTTTCGGCTGAAAAAAAAGTGGTGATATGTCCCCAAAATTCCATCATTTATGGCGAATCGGAAATTCTTTATTTTCGAGTTCTTGACTTATTTTAGATATGGTGGTAAGCTTTCCGCCATAGGTGTCTGTAAGTATTTGGTCGGTAAAAACTTCTTCCGTTGGTCCACTTGCTATAAGTCTTGTATTGAGCAGAACCAGGTGGTCAAAGTAAGATTGTGCAGTGTGCAAATCGTGGTGTACAATAACAAGGGTTTTGCCTGCCTCTTTCATGTCTTTTAGCAGGGAAATAATCATCTCTTCGGTAGCAATATCTACTCCCGCAAAGGGTTCGTCCATTAGGAATAGATCACCTTGCTGAGCGATAGCTCTGGCTAAAAATACGCGCTGCTGCTGCCCGCCAGAGAGTTGGCTTATTTGTCGTTTGGCGTAGCCTAGCATGTTTACTTTTTCTAGACTGTCGGTAATTATATCCTGGTCTTCTGTGGTTAGTTTTTTGAACAATCCACGTTTTTGGTATCGGCCCATCGCTACGATTTCCCAAACACTTGCAGGAAAATCCCAGTCTATGTCCTGTCGCTGTGGCACATAGCTCACTCGATCTCTTACGTTATTCAGACTTTGGTCGTACACCTTGGTAAATCCGCTAGTAGGTGTAACAACGCCCATAATGCTTTTTAGCAAGGTGCTTTTACCGCTGCCATTGGGACCCATTATGCCTATTACTTGTTTCTCGGGTAGGTCAAAGTCTATGTTCCAAAGAGCTGGTTTACGGCCATACAACACCGTAAGATTATGTACTTCTATAATAGGTGGTTGCTTCATTTTAGCCCGTTTATTATGGTGTTTACATTGGTTTCAATCATGCCGATGTAGGTTCCTTCAAAGGTGCCATCAGCACCTAAAGCATCACTATACAAGGTTCCTCCGATAGTTAATTGGTAGTTTCGTGCATTAGCTCCGTCAAGAACGGCTTGCAGGTTTTTATCGGAAACGCTGGTTTCCACAAAAACTGATTTTATGTTATGCGTAATAATGTAATCAGTCAAATCTTTGACGTCTCTAGCGCCATACTCCGCCGCGGTAGATATACCTTGTAACCCTCGAACCGCAAAACCAAAAGCATCTCCAAAGTAAGAAAAGGCATCGTGACTGGTAATTAAAATTCTATTTTCCTGCACCAGATTGCTATCCAATGCAGCAATTAGCTTTGCCTGAGATGCATTTACTTGCTGGGCATATACGTCATAATTGGCGTTCGTTTTTTCTAATCCTTTAACCTTAGACAGCTCGTTTGCAATTCCTTTTAAACCTTGCATCCAAAGCGTAGGGTTAAACCAAACATGTGGATCTACAAGGTCTGAAGAACCATCTACGCGCTTGAGCTTTGCAGGATCAATATATGAACCAATGGCATAAGTAGGTTTTTGCTGGTTATAGTTTTCGAGCATTTTTGCCATTTTACCTTCTAAATGTAGCCCATTGTAAATGATAATATCTGCATTAGCTAGTTTTGAAATGTCACCTTGCGAGGCCTTGTACAAGTGAGGATCTACACCCGCACCCATGAGTGAAATTACTTCAGCTTGATCGCCGACTATGTTTTGCACGCAGTCTGCTAGTATTCCGGTGGTAGTCACTATCGTAATCCTGTCACTTTTTTTGGACTCAGAGCACCCAGATAGTATAAGGACAAAGAGCAGCCCAGCGTATATGGCCAATTTATACATTCAGCAAAGATAGGGGCTTTGTGCGCTTTTAGTATATCGTCTGTTGTAATTGTAGGCTATGAATTGAGCAATGGTATTTTAGCAAGGGGTGGTGGTTTCTGTGAGTTTTTGCACAAGAATTGCCGTGTAATAGCACTTTGTATTTAGATTTGTTTCGAAAAATAAATGAGGTTTCTTTTATCTTTTTTGCTGTTTGGGAGTTGGTGTATAGGGCACGCACAACTGTATACGCTCAAAGATCCTGCTAAGGATAGTCTGGGGATTCAGCTCTTGTATGACTCCTTACCCCTCATGTGTGATTCTTTTTACCTTACCTTTAGTCGTGAAAAATCGGCGGATCTCAAGAAATTTGTGCCTGATGTAAAATACCTGAAAGCTACCTTTGATACCTTGGCCATAGTGTACAGAGAAGAGCAAGTAGTCTACCGGCAGCAAGTATTGCTAAGGCAACTTCAAAAAGACTATAAACGCATTTTAAAACTAGCCAAAAGCGAAAAGATAAAACTCGATAAACTCCAAAAAGGGCTTACAAAATATAATTATGGCGAAGATGCAAAGGGCAATGAGTATAGTTATATCACCGTAACCTGCACCCATCGTAAGAAGGTGTTCGAACTCAAGTATTTGGCCATTATGCTCAACGGTAAATGGTTTGTAGGTGACGAGTTGCTCTTAGAACGAATAGAATGAGAGGCATTATCATTATAGCAATTTGGGGAGTTTTTCCCTCGTGGGCGCAGACGTGGCGTGTGGTCCAACATCCCGACCATTCAAAAAAAGCCATAGTAGCTCAGGATAAGGTAATCTCAGATTATGTGTATACCGAAGTAAGCGAACTGTCAGAGGGCAAGGCATTTGTGTCTCAAGGTTCCTTGTATGCTTATATAGATGCGCAAGGCAACGCATTAACTCCCTATCAATTTACGGTTGCAAGTAATTTTAAACATGGCTATGCCCTGGTTGGCGATAGTTTTTCCATGAGCGTGCTCAACGATAGTATGAGGCTAGTTATTCCTCTACAGTATCCTCGGGTTAAGTTACCTTCAAGTGATCTTATTGCGGTGCAATCTGCAGAGGGATATTGGGGAGTTTATGATGTGTACGGAAACCTTCGCTTGCCCTGTATTTTTGACTTACCTCCCCGAATTGTAAATAAGGATATTATTGTGGTCCGTCAAAACGAGTTGTATGGCGTAGTAAATGATTGTCATGAGTATCGTTTTTCATGTGCGTATCAATACATTACCCCTGACGGATTTGGATATAAACGTGGAAAATATGTGCGCCTATTTTAAGCTATGAGAAGTAAACATCAACCTCTATTTGTACTTTTACTTTTGAGCTGTATAAGCGCATGTACAAGCCAGTATAGAGGAAGAATGGTGCGTGTAAAAACACCTATAACTACTCAAGTTGAGCGTCAAGCAAAGGTTAAAACACAACACGAAAATCCGGGGATACGTGAAAATAACCAAGCCGTAATAGAGGTTACCGCTAACCTTGAAACAGAAGAGGTAATAGGTCTGAATACGGATTATGACACAGTGCCAGAAAGCGAGCATGCTTCTCCGTTTTATACTATTCCATTGCGCACTTCCCAAAAGCGACTAGCGCCCAGAGATTCTGTGTTGCCCACAGCAGAAAAAGAAGATATAGACTACCGAAAATGGAAATATCGCCAAGCTAATAAGTACGCGTTGTGGGCGTTGGGTTCCTTATTAAGTACTTTTTTAATGTCAGTTTTCGGATTAATTGGCGCTATTGTGCTCTCTGCCAAGGCCGTACATATTTACTTTAGATATAAAAATCCGGGAGTAACTGAACGGTACGGATTAGCCCTTGCGGTTCTCATTATTTCGATAGTACTCTTACTATTACTCATTGGACTAGTAATGTTATTAATCTTTTTCTAAAACCGGAGTATTTGTTTACCCTTTTCTATTTCTCGCTTTATTTGCACTATGCAAATGACCACGAGTAAGGAGTTCGCCCAGAAATTAGATAGTGAAGATACACTTGCCAAATACCGCGGCCAGTTTTTTATACCTCCGGGAAAAACTAGGGCAGAGCAGCTCTACTTTACAGGAAACTCATTAGGATTGCAGCCTAAGTCTGTTGTAGATTATATACAACAAGAGCTTAACGATTGGCAAAAACTGGGTGTTGAAGGTCATTTTCACGGTAAAAACCCTTGGTTTAGTTACCATCATTTTTTTGATAAAGAAGCAAAACTCGTAGGGGCAAAACCAGAAGAAGTAGTGGTGATGAATAACCTTACGGTAAATCTCCACTTGCTACTTGCTAGTTTTTACCGACCCACACAATCGCGCTATAAAATCATCATGGAAGGCGGTGCTTTCCCGAGCGATATGTACGTAATAGAGAGCCAAGTAAAACAGCACGGTTTTGCGTACGAAGATGCTGTGGTAGAGATAAACCCAAGAGCGGGTGAGTATGCGCTACGTACAGAAGATATAGTAGCCAAAATAAAAGAAGTAGGAGAGGAGTGTGCATTGGTGTTTTTTAGCGGGGTGCAGTATTACACGGGTCAAGCATTTGATATAAAAGTACTTACAGAAGCGGCACACAGCGTAGGAGCCTATGCAGGATTTGATTGTGCACATGCAGCCGGTAATATAAAAATGGCACTTCACGACTGGAATGTAGATTTTGCTGCGTGGTGTACCTACAAATATTTAAACAGTAGCCCTGGAGGTGTAAGTGGTGTTTTTGTGCACGAGAAGCACGGCAATAATCCTGATACTCCGCGACTAGCAGGTTGGTGGGGACACAAGGAAAGTGAGCGTTTTCAAATGAAAAAAGGTTTTATACCTGAGCCCGGAGCAGCAGGCTGGCAGCTAAGCAATGCTCCCGTACTGGCTATGGCTGCACATAAGGCATCGCTCGATATGTTTGATGAAGTGGGAATGGACGCACTTGTAGCCAAAGGCAAATTATTAAATACCTTTTTAGAACACGTAGTAATGGATGCACAAGCGTCTAATGATAAGCTAGAGTTTGAGATAATAACCCCGGCCGAGCGTGGTTGCCAGCTGAGTATGCTAACTAATGAGAACGGTAAAGCACTCTTTGATTACCTTACAGAACGAGATGTAATAGCCGACTGGCGACAGCCCAATGTAATACGCTTAGCTCCTGTTCCTATGTACAATTCATTTATGGATGTATGGGAATTTGGGGAGCTGTTGAAGGGGTTTTAGCAGATTATAGTACCCACCCAAATAGGGCAGTTCAGATGATTAATAAATGTGAATTGTTAAATGAGCAAAAAGAGAAAAAAATTCAGTTTAGGGTTTAAGGCCGCTTGTTGTAGGTTTAATATTCGCCGCTGGTATTTCCTTTGCAAATCGGCATAAAGAATGACGGCTAAGCTAAGAAAATGGATTGCCTAATTACACTTTCAACAGTCTGATTTGGGTTAAGCTTTCTTGGTAATTAGCAAATCCCTTTACAACTAGAATGAGATGTGTCTTGCCTTGCTTAAAACTAAAATGAGAGGGTAAAGTGTTAATTTTAGCCAGTATGTTGGTAAAGGTTTTGGCCTGGTAAAATTGCTCTCCTAAGTCATTGTTAAAGTAAAGATGTACCTCTTCTCCGTTGGTTTTTACTTTTTCGGCAAATATGTTTTGCGCTGCTATTTTAAACCGAACACTTAGAATAAGATTACTCACGACTTTGGGCAAACTCCCAAATCTATCCACTATTTGAAGCGAATATTTTTCTAGCTCTTCTTCGTCATCCACCTCAGATAAGCGCGTATATATGTTTATGCGTTCGGCTACATTACTTATGAAATTTTCAGGTATTCGGGCATCAAAATCAGGTTCTACCGTGGCAGTTATGGTATAATTTATGGCAGACTTACCTTCTTGCAATACTCCGTCAAATTCTTCTTCTTGGAGCTCTCTTATCGCTTCATCTAGTATTTTGTGGTACATACTAAATCCTATTTCAGATATAAATCCACTTTGCTCTGCGCCCAGAAGATTTCCGGCACCACGTATATCCAAATCTCGCATGGCTACATTAAATCCAGACCCTAAGTCAGAAAATTCTTCTATCGCTTGTAGCCTTCGTTTGCCATCATCTGGTAGCGAGTGTACAGGCGGCGCTAATAGATAACAATAGGCTTTTACGTTGCTACGACCTACTCTACCTCGCATTTGATGTAAGTCAGACAACCCAAACATGTGGGCGTTGTTTATGATTATAGTATTGGCATTGGGTATATCGAGTCCACTTTCTATAATGGTAGTGGCCACTAGCACGTCATACTCACCTTCTATAAATTGCACCATTACCTGCTCTAAGTCGTCACCTTTCATTTGTCCGTGACCTACTATTACACGAGCGTGTGGCACTAAGTTGCGTATGCGTTGCGCTACTTCTCCAATGTCTTTTACCCGATTATGAATCATAAACGCTTGACCGCCACGGGCAATCTCATTGCTTATAGATTCTTGTATGATCTCATCGTTCCATACCTGCACCTCTGTTTGTACCGGCCTTCTGTTAGGCGGAGGTGTTTGAATAATACTCAAATCTCTAGCTCCCATGAGCGAAAAATGAAGCGTTCTAGGTATAGGAGTAGCGGTAAGGGTTAGCGTATCTACATTGGCCTTAAATTCTTTGAGTCTTTCTTTTGCACTCACCCCAAATTTCTGCTCCTCGTCTATAATTAACAGGCCTAAATCATGAAATTTGGTTTTTTTACTTAGTATCTTATGGGTGCCTATTATGATGTCTACCTTACCTTCTTCCAGGCTCTTTAGCGTTTTTGCTTGTTGTGCGGCAGTTCTAAATCTATTGATATAATCTACATTACACGGGAAGTCTCGCAGTCTATCCCTAAAGGTATGGTAATGCTGCTGGGCTAAAATAGTGGTAGGCACTAAAATCGCAACTTGCTTACTGTCGGTTACCGCCTTAAAGGCTGCACGTACGGCTATCTCGGTTTTCCCAAATCCCACGTCTCCACAAATAAGGCGATCCATTGGGTTAGGACCTTCCATATCCTTTTTGAAATCTTCGGTGGCCTTGGCTTGATCTGGCGTGTCTTCGTATAAAAAACTAGCTTCTAGTTCTGTTTGCAGGTAGGTGTCTGGCGTAAACTGATACCCCTGTTCGGCTTTTCTCTTGGCATATAGTTTTATCAGGTCACGGGCAATGTCTTTGACTTGTGCTTTGGTTTTGCGTTTTAAATTACTCCACGCATCACTACCCAGCTTATTGATTTTGGGTTCTGTGCCGTCTTTTCCTTTGTACTTAGAAATTTTGTAAAGCGAGCCAATATTGACGTACAATAAATCGCCGTTTTTATATTCTATTCTCACGGCATCCTGCATTTTACCGCCCATTTCAAGTCGTTGCAGACCTTTAAATTGACCAATGCCGTGGTCTATATGCACGACGTAATCTCCTGGGTTAAGGTCTTGTAATTCTTTGAGAGAGATAGCACCCGAAGTAGAAACCCGCTTGCCCGATTTTGCAAGATAAAAACGATTAAATATTTGATGCTCGGTGTAGGCGGCTATTTTTAAATCGTGATCAATAAAACCCTCACTCAAGCTTTTGTAAACGGGCTGTATGGTGTAGCCAGATTCTAGGTCGTCAAAAATGCTCTCTAACCGCTCTATTTGCTTGGCACTTTCAGAGAAAATAAGCGTTGTGTATTTTTTAGCTTCAAGAGATTTAAGCGTATCTATGAGTAGATTAAAATTCTTATTAACAGGAGGTTGCGGTACTTGATTAAACTTTAGCTTTATGGTAGGTCTAAAGAATGTTTGACTACTAAATTCGATAACTGGCTTTTTTTGAAGCTGGTTAGCAATGGATGCCTCGTCAAAATATAAATCCGTAGGATTGTGCTCATCCGTGCTTTTTTCTTTGGCTTTTTCCCATCCTTTTTCAAGCTTGGCAAAAAGATAGGGTAGGTCATAAGCGCATACAATGGGGCGTTTGCCTAAGTATTCAAAAATGTCAGTGTGGCCGTTTTCTCTTCCGCTTTCTTGCACGTTAGGCACTACCGTAGCACGCACCAGTTTACGAGTGCTCAGTTGACTGATAGGGTCAAACTCACGAATGCTTTCTATGGTGCGACCATCTAATTCAAGTCTGAATGGCAAGTCGCTGGCGTATGAAAATAAATCAATAATGCCGCCGCGTATAGAAAACTGACCGGGCTCATACACAAAGTCTTCTCTGTAAAAAGCGTATTCATTTAAGATTTCAATCAAAAAATCCAGATCCACTTCTTCGCCTACTTTGAAGGTAATTTTACTTTTTTGAAAGGTTTCTTGCTGTACTATTTTTTCGACGAATGCTTCCGGGTACGTTACGACTATTTTTGCTTCATCTAAGTCTGAAAGTGCATCTAATACGCTGGCTTTACTTTGTATTTTAGTGCTTTCGGGTATGGTAAGGTCAAAACTCCTACGGAAAGAATCCTTCCATAAAAAGACATAGTTATGGTCGGTAAATACCTGCAAATCGGTGTAAACGTATTCGGCGTGTTCTTGGTCATTGCATAAAATAAGTAGGCTTCTGTCGGTATGTTTTTGCAAGTGTGCAAAGAGGACAGATTTAAAGGAACCTATACTGTTTTGTATACCAAATCGGGTTTTACCGGCCGCGAGTTCCCGCTCCAATTCTTGTAAAATCGGATATTCATTAAATTGTTGTACGAATTCTCTACTGTTCATTAGAGGGCTGCGAAATTAACTTTTTAGTGGGCTATGACTACAGAAAGAAGTGCATAATTTCGAGGGAGTTAGCGTGAAAAATAGCGCCTTCCTTTTTTACCTAAAAAAAGGATGTCAATCCAAACCGCTTTTCTATTTTTGCCATAACATAAAATTCATGTTAAAACATTCTTATCTAAGCAATGCAGATGTAGATGCTACCGAGCATTTATACCAACAATACAAAGCAGATAAATCATCCGTAGATGAAAGCTGGCAACGGTTTTTTGAAGGTTTTGACCTAGCTTACGGCGATCTAGGACTAAATGATGGAGAAGGGTCTTCTTCAGCGCAAGGACAGACGGAAGTTTCAGGTTGGATGCTCAAGGAAATAAATGTTCTTAATCTTATCAATAACGGATATCGTACACGTGGACATTTTTTTACCAAAACGAATCCAGTAAGAGAACGCAGAACTTACACGCCTGATCTGTCTATTGAGAACTTTGGTTTAGAGCAAGCTGATTTAGATAAGACCTTTAATGCAGGCGTAACACTAGGCATTGGGCCAGCTAAACTTAAGGATATTATAGCACATTGCGAAGCAACGTATTGTCAAAGCATAGGGGTTGAGTACATGTACATGGCTGATCCTAAGCGCATAGAATGGTTACAAAGCCGCATGGAGCAGCGTAAAAATCAGCCTGATTTTACCATTGAACAGAAAAAATTAACTTTAGCAAAACTAAATAGAGCAGTTGCCTTTGAAAACTTCTTACATACTAAATATGTGGGTCAAAAACGATTTTCACTGGAAGGTTTAGAAACCTTAATACCCGCTTTAGATTCTATCATAGAATTGGGCGCTAGTCACGGTGTAGAAGAGTTTGTAATAGGTATGGCGCATAGAGGAAGACTAAATGTACTAGCCAACATTATGCAAAAAAGTTATGCTGAAATTTTTAATGAATTTGAAGGTAAAGCATACGCAGATTCTATTTTTGAAGGCGATGTAAAATACCACTTAGGCTATACCAGTGAAATAGAAACAAGCTTAGGTAAAAAAGTAAAACTTAACCTGTGTCCAAACCCAAGTCATCTAGAAGCGGTAAATCCCGTAGTACAAGGAATTACTAGAGCTAAGCTAGATCGTAAATACGGAAATGATTTAAGTAAAATAACGCCTATTTTAATACATGGAGATGCGGCTATAGCAGGTCAAGGTATTGTGTATGAGGTGCTTCAAATGGCTGGTTTAGAATCTTACAATGTAGGCGGTATCGTGCACATTGTAACTAATAATCAGATTGGTTTCACGACGAATTACACAGACGGGAGAACATCTATTTACTGTACTGATGTTGCAAAGACAACCAAGTGCCCTGTTTTTCATGTGAATGGAGACGATGTAGAGGCACTTATTTATACCATGAAGTTGGCCCTAGAATTTAGACAAACCTTTAATACAGACGTGTTTGTTGATATTTTAGGCTACCGTAAATATGGACACAATGAGGGTGATGAGCCCAAGTTTACGCAACCTTCACTCTACAAAGCGATTGCTAAACACGCCAATCCACGTGAAATTTATGCCGAAAAATTGAGTGCGCAAGGAAGCATTGAAGCCAATTTGGCTAAAACAATGGAGCACGATTTTAAAGAACTTTTGCAAAAAGACTTAGAAGATGTGCGTGCAAATGTGCAACCCATAAATAACAACTTACCCAGAAATACATGGAGTAAATTAAAGTCAGGTACTAAAGAGGATTTTGAAAAGGCGGTTAAAACGGCTGTTAGTGCAAAAGAATTGCTTACAGTGGCTAAAGCAATAAGTGATATTCCGTCTAAATTTTTACCGATTAAAAAAGTAACCAAGCTTTACGAAGATCGCCAAAAAATGATAGAAGATGGTGTCTACGACTGGGCAATGGGTGAGCTTATGGCCTATGGAACATTGGTGCAAGAAGGTCATGCGGTGCGTGTAAGTGGTCAAGATGTGGAGCGTGGTACGTTCTCACACAGACATGCGGTGGTAAAAACAGAAGATGGAGACGAAGAATACGTTCCGTTAGATAATATTTCTGACAAACAAGCCAGATTTGAAATCTACAATTCGCTTCTATCGGAATATGCGGTACTCGGTTTTGAGTATGGCTATTCAATGACTTCTCCGAATGGATTAACTATTTGGGAAGCTCAGTTTGGTGATTTTAGTAACGGTTGCCAAGTGATGATAGACCAGTTTATTGCCAGTGGCGAAACCAAGTGGGGAAGATTTAGTGGTTTAACCATGTTATTGCCTCACGGATATGAAGGACAAGGACCAGAGCATAGTAGTGCCCGTTTAGAAAGATACTTACAGTTGTGTGCTGCGGCTAATATGCAGGTAATGAATATTACTACTCCTGCCAATTTATTTCATGCATTTAGAAGACAGGTAAAACGAGATTTCCGTAAGCCTCTGGTAATCATGAGCCCAAAGAGTTTACTTCGTCATCCATTGGCGGTAAGTACTACGGATGATTTTACCAAAGGCGCTTTTCAAGAGTTAATAGACGATACCTACGTTGACACAAAAAGTGTGAAACGTGTAAATCTGTGTACCGGTAAAATCTATTACGATTTGCTCGATAGACAGCAAACAGATAAGCGTAAAGATGTGGCAATTGTGCGCTTAGAACAAATTTACCCAATGCCAGAAACGCAGATGGAGGCATTGTTTAAAAAATATCCAAATGCGCAATTCTGTTGGGTACAAGAGGAGCCAAAGAACATGGGAGCATGGATGCATATATTGCGTTACGATTGGGCAAGAGGGTTTAAAGAAATCACCCGAAAAAGCAGTGCAAGTCCAGCTACTGGATATGCATCTGTGCACAAAAAAGAGCAAGAGACTATCGTAGCTGAAGCGTTTAACGTCTAGTTGCTAAAGTATACATTCAGGTAATTGGATGTAGACACTACGTTTATTTTTGGTAAACGATGATCTTCCGCTCTTACTTCACCTTAAATGCTGTGTGACAGTCAAAACACCAAGATTGCTTGGATACCAGCGGGAAAGGAAATCCTAAAAGAAGCGTTGAAAGTAATGCAAATGGACCTTTGAGCCTTGGTTCTCCTACATTCCAAGAGTTGCAATTTGGGCATTGAAATGCGTTGGTTTCCGATGTAGTTTCTGTAATTTGATCTGCATCTTCATCTTGTTCGGCAGAATAATCCAACGCTAAAATTTCTTTTGCCTTATCCAAATCTTCGGCAAGTACGTGAAGTTTCACGCCGCCTAAAGCGTTTGAGTAAAAATTATTGGTTTGTATGGTTAGCTCATCCAGTATAATACTTTCAATGCCATGTGCATCTAACTTCCCCTTGGCTAGATGTGCCTCGTGGGGATACATAAAAGTGGCTAACTCAACTAAGTTCATTATACGTTTTTAGAGCTCATCCTCTTGGTTACGTTTTTTTACCATGGTAAGAATAGTTGCCAAGGCTACCGTGTCTCCGGTTTCGTCATAAACGTCTACTAAAAATTTCACAATTCCTTTTGCAACATCATCTTCTGATTTTTTTTCTTGGTTCACTTTTTCTTTCACAGTGAAACGCACACCTATAGTTGCTCCTGGATAAACGGGCTTGGTAAATCGGCATTCATCTAGTCCGTAGTTTAAAAGAACAGGGCCTTTTTTAGCGTCCACAAAAAGTCCTGCAGCTTTGCTTAGTACAAAATAACCATGAGCTACACGACCTTCAAAAGTGGTCCCTTCAAGAGAGGTTTCATCCATGTGCGCGTAAAAATTATCTCCACTCACATTGGCAAAGTTTACGATGTCTGCCACGGTAATAGTATGCTTAGCGGTAATTACCGTATCACCAATTTCTAGATCTTCAAAATACTTGCGGAACGGATGTACATCTTTTTCTTTATAAACTCCACCATACTGATAGCGTTGGGTTATTTCGGTAAGCATACTTGGGTGTCCTTGTAAAGCGGTTCGTTGTAAATAGTGCTTTACACTGCCTATTCCGCCTAGCTCTTCTCCTCCTCCAGCTCTTCCAGGTCCACCGTGCATAAGCTGTGGCATCGGAGATCCGTGACCGGTGCTTTCTGGTGCCGATGCTTCGTTCAATATTAAAATCCTTCCGTGATAAGAAGCGGCCTCTATCGCATATTCGGTGGCTATATGTACATCGGAAGTAGCAATAGTACTTACCAAAGAACCTTTTCCCATTTTAGCCAAGGTAATCGCTTCTTCAATACCATTGTAAGGCATAAGTGTACTTACAGGCCCAAAGCATTCAATATCATGACTGTCTGTATTGATAAGTGGGTTTTCATTTAGCATAAGAATAGGTGGCAGGAAAAATCCTTTGTTGGCATCTGCACCTATTACTTCAAATTTATCTAAGTCACCAAATACAATGGGTGTTTTTTGGGACATTTCCAAAACACGGTTACGTACAACGTCTACTTGAGATTTATTGACAATAGCGCCCATGCGAACTTTTTCATTAGCAGGGTCACCAATGGTTGTTTGCGCTAAACTTTTTCCGAGTGCAATTTGCACATCTTCCAAGTAGTTTTCAGGAACCATTATTCGGCGAATAGCAGTACATTTTTGACCCGCTTTGGTGGTCATTTCCCGACGCACTTCTTTAATAAAAATATCAAAGTTTGCGGTGCCTGGAGCAGAATCTTCCCCAAGAATGGCTGCGTTCAAACTATCGGCTTCCATGTTAAATGGAATGGAATTTTCAATGATATGAGGTAAGCTTTTTAACATTCTACCTGTTGTAGCTGAACCGGTAAACGTAACTAAATCTTGTGATCCCAATGTGTCGAGAATTCCATGTCCTTTGCCGCAGTCTAGTTGGATTGCGCCTTCGGGTACTATGCCACTCGCTATAATGTCTTCTACCATGGCTTGTGTTAGGTACGAAGTAATTTCAGAAGGTTTTACAATAGCTGGAACGCCGGCTATCAGGTTGGCACTTAGCTTTTCGAGCATACCCCATATGGGGAAGTTAAATGCATTTATATGAACCACTACACCTTGCTTGGGGCTCATAATATGCTGGCCCACAAAAGTGTTATTCTTACTTATTTTGGCGGTATCTCCATCTACGTAAAACCGTTGATTACCTAGTTGACGTCGAAGACTTGCATAGGTAAAAAGGGTCCCAATTCCACCGTCTATATCTACCCAACTATCGCTTTTGGTAGCCCCAGAAAGGTAGCTAATTTGGTAGTACTTCTTTTTAAGACTATCTAAGTGTAAGGCTAATTTTTTAAGCATAAAACCACGCTCATAAAAAGTCATAGACCGAAGTGCTTTGCCGCCTATCCTGCGTGCATAGTCTGTCATGGCCTCATAATCTAATCCTTCACTGCTGGCAGTACTGATAAGATCTCCAGTTATGGCGTTGTATTGTTCAAATCCATAGCCTTTGTGTTCTACCCAACTTCCTTCGGCGTAGTTTTTTAGTTTCATAAAAATAAAATTTAGTACTCGACAAAGTTACACAAATCAAGCATTCACCACATTACCCACAATGCTATCTGTCTCTAATCTAAATTTCTTAACCTTGCACCATGTCTTATAAACTGTTGTGTACTGATATAGACGGTACACTGCTCAATGCCGAAAGAGAACTAGCTGCGGAAACCATTGCAGAGTTTAAACGAATAAAAGAAACCTGTGAAATTATCTTAGCATCGTCTCGTATGCCAATGGCTATGAGGCATTTACAAGCAGAGGTAGATATTTTACATTTACCCATGATTGCGTATAATGGCGGCTTAGTGCTAGACGGAGACCAAGTGCTGAGCAGCACAGAAGTTAGTTTAAACGATGTAAGAAAAATTGTGGAGCTTAGCAAAAACACAGAGATTCATATTAGTATTTACCACCACGATGAGTGGTTTGTGCCTGCTATGGATTATTGGGCAAACAGGGAAGCTAACAACACCAAGGTAGTTCCTGTTGTACAGTCTCTAGAAGATACCTTATCCAATTACGCAAAGACAAATAAAGGTGCTCACAAAGTAATGTGCATGGGTCCGGCGGAGGAAATAGCTGTTTTATATGCTGGTTTAATAGAAGATTTGAATGATGATTTACATGTCTATAAGTCTAAGGATACATACTTAGAAATTGCGAGCAAAAAGATTTCTAAAAAGTCAGCTATTGCAACCCTTTTAGCGCATAAATACAAAGACCTAGATTGGGAGCATATCATTGCCTTTGGAGATAATTATAACGATATGGAAATGCTGGAAGCCGTGGGAATGGGAGTAGCAGTGGGCAATGCCAAAGAAGAGGTTTTGGCCTTAGCCAATTATATTACGGCTTCTAACAAGGAGCACGGAGTAGCGCTTGCCGTTAAAAAGCTTTTCATAAGTTGATATAGCTCAGCACAGCATGTATTAAAAAATGTAGATTTGCAACATCTTTAGAATCAAAAAAATGAATACAAATACCTTCGATCTTCCTAAAATATACGATGAAGCGCAAGATTTTATGCCTCTTTTGGGGACAGACTATATTGAGCTTTATGTAAGTAATAGTAAACAAGCTGCTCACTTTTACAAGACGGCTTTTGGTTTTCAAGATTTAGCGTATGCAGGTCTTGAAACTGGTTTAACAGACAGAGAAAGTTATGTTGTGGTGCAAGATAAAATTAAGCTGGTGTTAACCTCACCATTAAAAAGTGGAACAGAAATAGGTAAGCACATTGAAGCTCACGGAGACGGGGTAAAGGTCGTTGCGCTATGGGTTCCTAATGCAACCAATGCGTATAACGAGGCTATAAAACGAGGTGCAAAACACTATATGGCTCCTGTAACGGAAGAAGATGAACACGGTAAAGTAGTTCGCTCAGGTATTTACACCTATGGCGAAACAGTTCATATTTTTGTAGAAAGAAGTGAATATAGTGGGGTTTTCTTGCCAGGATTTCGAGCCTGGAAATCTTCGTATCATCCTACTCACGTCGGGTTACAATATGTAGACCACATGGTGGGTAACGTAGAATTAGGTGAAATGATGACCTGGTGCAATTTTTATAGAGACGTACTTGGTTTTGCTCAAATAGTTTCCTTTGACGATAAAGATATTTCTACCGAATACACAGCTTTAATGAGTAAGGTGATGAGTAATGGAAATGGTAGAATTAAATTCCCTATCAATGAGCCAGCGGACGGTAAAAAGAAATCGCAAATTGAAGAGTATTTAGATTTTTATGAAGGCCCTGGCGTTCAGCACATTGCCGTAGCTACGGATGATATTATCGGCACAGTGAGAGAATTAATCTCACGCGGGATTGAATTTTTGCGCGTACCAGACACCTACTATGATGTGGTACTGGATAGAGTGGGGCATATAGACGAAGACATAGCACCGTTAAGAGAACTAGGTATTCTTGTAGATAGAGATGACGAAGGGTATTTGCTTCAAATATTTACTAAACCAATAGAGCCTCGTCCAACGATGTTTTTTGAGATAATACAGCGCAAAGGAGCTACTTCATTCGGTAAAGGAAATTTCCAAGCTCTTTTTGAAGCCATAGAACGTGAGCAAGAGTTAAGAGGCACGCTATAATTGAAAAACAAGAAAAAAATATAATGTATCTGAATGGCTGAAAGAACTCTTTCGGCCATTTTTATTAATCATAAGAAATGAACAAAGAAATACAAGAAGCTGCGGGACTGTTGTGGGAAGCGCACAATCAAAAAAGTACCATACCTCCGGTTAGAGAATTGATTGGTACAGAAGATTTAAATGCGGCATATGCGGTACAAGAAATAAATATAAATCGCAGAAAAGCAAATGGCGAAGTCGTAACAGGCAAAAAAATAGGCTTAACCTCCTTTGCAGTTCAAGAACAATTAGGAGTAAATCAACCCGATTATGGTATTTTATTTAATACCATGGAGGTTAAGAACCATCAATTGGCTTTTTCGGAATTGGTGCAGCCCAAAGCAGAAGCAGAAATAGCATTTGTGATGGCAGAAGATTTGGATGGCGACATCAATATTAGTGATCTTATAGATGCCGTAGAATACGCTACGGTAAGCATAGAAATAGTGGGGAGTAGAGTGGCCGATTGGAACATTAAAATTACAGACACCATTGCAGACAATGCGAGTGCAAGCCATTACATTTTAGGAACCTCTAAGGTAAGTTTGGATGACATTGATTTGGTAAATTGCCAGATGTCATTGACCAAAAATGGAACAATAGCTTCACAAGGAAGTGGGAAAGCATGTATGGACAATCCGCTTAATGCTGCCTTGTGGTTAGCGCAAAAAATGGTAGAACAGGGCAATCCGTTAAAAAAAGGAGACATCTTGTTGTCAGGAGCGTTAGGGCCGATGGTGGTTATTGAAAAAGGAGACGAATTTGTGGCAAGTGTGGAAGGATTAGGAGAAGTAAGATTAGAGATAATTTAAGAGTTTTAACGTTGAAAAAAGTAGCAATAATAGGTAGCGGCAACATTGGGACAGACCTAATGATCAAGATAATACGAACATCCAAAGTGCTTGAAATGGCTTGTTTTGTTGGAATTGATGCCGAATCTGACGGTTTAGCGCGTGCCAAACGAATGGGCGTGGAAATTTGCAGCACGGGGATTGACGGCTTACTAGAAATGCCGATATGGAATGACATTGAAGTAATTTTTGATGCGACAAGTGCGAAGGCGCATCTCTATAATTTTGACAAGATAAAGGCTTTCCCGAATAAGAAAGTAGTAGATCTGACTCCAGCGGCGATAGGACCATATGTGGTGCCTGCTGTATCGTTTGATGCTGATCTGAGTAAAAAACTAAACTTGGCTGTGAACCTAGATTCAGGTTTAAACTTTAATATGGTTACCTGCGGTGGTCAAGCCACAATTCCTATTGTAGCAGCGGTGAGTAGAGTGGCAAAAGTGCATTATGGAGAAATTGTAGCGAGTATTGCCAGTAAATCTGCTGGACCTGGTACACGCGCCAATATTGACGAGTTTACAGAAACAACGTCAGAAGCCATAGAAAAAGTAGGAGGCGCCACCAAAGGTAAAGCGATCATTATTTTGAACCCGGCAGAACCACCTTTGGTTATGCGTGATACGGTATTTACGCTTAGCGAGCAGGCAGATAGAGAAATGATTAGAAAAAGCATACACGAAATGGTAACAGAAGTACAAAAATATGTACCCGGTTACACCCTTCATCAAGAGGTACAATTTGATGATATACCCGAGGATAAACCGGTGTTTATTGAAGGAGTAGGTCTTAAAAGTGGACTTAAAACAACAGTGTTACTGCAAGTTATTGGCGCAGGCCATTACTTACCAGCCTACGCAGGAAATTTAGATATTATGACCAGCGCAGCATTAGCGGTGGGAGAGAAAATAGTAGGTGTGGCGAAATAATAGGAAGTTCAAATAGTTAAGATTTTATGCATAAAATGTACATACAAGACGTAACCCTAAGAGATGGCATGCACGCCATACGTCATCAATACGATAAAAAACAACTGAAAGAGCTTGCCATATCGCTCGACAGAGCAGGAGTAGATGCGATAGAAATAGCACATGGAGACGGCTTAAGTGGTGGAAGTTTTAATTACGGATTTGGAGCACATACCGACTGGGAGTGGTTGGAAGGTGTAGCGGAGGAGTTAAACCATGCCATTCTTACTACCTTACTTTTACCCGGCATTGGGACTATTGAAGACCTAAAAAAAGCACATGCACTAGGGGTAAAATCAGTTCGTATTGCAACCCACTGTACAGAAGCCGATGTCAGTAAACAGCATATAGAAGCCGCCAAAAAACTAGGAATGGATGTAGGTGGGTTTTTGATGATGGCACACATGAATGAGCCCGTAAAACTTGCTCAGCAAGCCAAACTAATGGAAAGTTATGGAGCAGACTGTGTGTATGTTACAGATAGTGCAGGGGCCTTGCTTATGGATGATGTAGCGGATAGAATGAAGGCTTTTAAAGATGTGCTAGATAGTAAGACCGAAGTTGGTATTCATTGTCATCACAACCTAAGCTTGGGAGTAGCCAATACCATAGTAGCTATGCAACACGGTGCCACTAGGCTCGACGCATCACTTGCTGGAATGGGAGCAGGGGCAGGTAATTGTCCGTTGGAAGTATTAGTTGCAGTACTCAATAGAATGGGCGTAGAGCATAATTCAGATTTATATCAATTGATGGATTTGGCAGATGATGTTATTCGTCCATTACAAGATCGTCCAGTTCGTGTGGATAGAGAAACACTTAGCTTGGGTTATGCAGGAGTATATTCTAGTTTTTTACTTCACAGCGAGCGTGCTGCACAAAAATACGGACTGAATACAGCCGATATACTAAAAGAATTGGGCAAGCGTAAAATGGTAGGCGGGCAAGAAGACATGATAGTAGATGTTGCTTTGGATATGCTAAAAGACAATTAGCCTCGGTGTACAATCCTTCTTAAACTATGTTGAACATTTTGAATCTGAACAGAGAAATACTGTCAGAAAGCGTTATGAATTAGTTTGGCTAATCAATTTTAACTTTGTTTTGATGATGATGAGCATACATCTAATACATAAAATGCTTATTTCTAATGTTTTAATATTGTTAAAAAAATCTTTACTTTTGTCAAAATAAAACCATTAAAACTTATGGAAGAAACAGAATCATTACCAAAAGAAGAAAACAAATCTAAAAAGGGATCTTTATTTATTTTTATATTTTTATTCTTAGGGTCACTTGCTTTTAGTGGGTACCTATTTTTAAAGTATACAGAAAATGCTAAAAAAATTCAGAGTCAAAATGATGAACTTTCGTTAGCTTATGAAGTGCTAAACTTAAATGCGGATTCATTGAGAAATGCGTTAGATATAGCAAAGCAGGAGTTGGATGCACGCATGACTGAACTTGCTAATCAAGGCAACTTAAATAGTGAGTTGAGATCTCAACTCGAAGCTAAGAAGATATCATTAGATGCTGCATATACGCGAATCAAAAATTTAATCACTGGCGAAGAGAAAGGTGGTATTGCTTCTGGAACCGAACCAAAAAATCTTTTGGAAGCAAAACGAGAAATAGCTAGATTAACTCAAAGCAACAACTCTTACATGAGTCAAATTGAAGGCTTGCAAAAAGAATATGAGATTGCAAAATCAAAATCAGCTGAATATTCTGACCTAGTATCTACGTTAAAAGTAGACAATGATCGTCTCGTAATTGTAAACGATTCGTTATCAAAGAAACTCAAAGGAACGGGAAGTTTTAAGATTGGCAATTTAAATGTGGAGCCCATAAGAACAAGAAATGGTAAAGTGGCAATTGAAGATCATGCATCCAAAGTTGAGCAAATTAAAGTATTTTTTAAAGTACTCATTTCAGAATATGCTAAGGAAGAGGTGAGAAATATTAGAGTAAGAATAATAACTCCAAGTGGCGCTGTACTGAGTGAAGAAACAAATGATTTGATAGATTCTGACAAGGTGAGCACTATAGTAGAATCAATAATGTACGATGGCACTGAGAAAGCAGTGAGTCTTTATTACCATCAACAAGGTAAATATGCCAAAGGAGAATATGACGTAGAAATTTTTGATGGTACAACTCTATTAGGAATTTACTCCTTCATTTTAATCTAAAAGAAGCACGTTAAGGTTTGGATAAAAATCCAGTCATTTATGACTGGATTTTTTTTGCTTGTTGCCATTTAAAGCTTTTGTGATAGTCGCTTCCATTTATAACCTAGGTTATTGGGTCCTAAAGCAGGTGTAATGGCAAAAAAAAGGAATTTGTTGGAGCTGAAAAAAAAGTTTACTTTGCAAAAGGCATTCGTAAATATTTTTAAATAATTCAGAATGTTAAAAAAAACAAATCAAAAATTATGCAAATATTCCAACTTAGAAATCTTATCCTTTTTTCTGTTTGCTTTTTCTTTCTTTCAGCCCAAGCTCAAAAGAGAGCATTATCAGTAGGTTTTGGAATAAGTCATCTTTATGATTTAAATGAAGGTCCGATGCTTCTTAAGTCAAAGTCAATAACAACGAGATATTCAGTAGCTGATATTGACCTAAAGGGATTGAACGGTAGCAATACACAGTTTGATTTAGGTTATGGAGTCATAGCAGAATTGTCCATCAATAAAAATCAAAGTTTGCTGGTTTCTTATACAAACGGTACAATGACAGCCCAGCAAGACAATCAATATTCGTCCACTAAGCTTAATTTAGTAAATGCCAGTTTTAGACAATATTTAATGCCGAAAAAAATGCAACGCCAATATCTTAAACCAGCTAAGGACTATGATGGATTTTATGTAAGGCCATTTGCAGAGGTAGGTGTAGGACTTACAAATTATAATGCAGGTAGATACTTTGTTAAAGATCAAGGCCTGTTTAGTAAAACGTCAGGAAATGCATTTTCTAATACATTTTCTCTTGGTTGCTTATTGCACATAAACTCAAAAATAAACTTTACGGCAGCACCTAATTTTATTGTTAATTATTCAGACGCTGTTGATGGATACAAAAATAAAGGTGCAGATATCATGATGAGTAGCACGATAGGAATTCTATTTAGTCTTTAAACCAAACGAACAAACAAAAATGAAAAAACGAAATATTTGGTCAGCGTTAGTGCTTTGTTTAGCGGGAACGCTCTCGGCATATGGAGGTGTATCTTCAACTAATTGCACGGTTACATTCTCAACAGATAATATATCATCTTGCACGGCCTATACTTGGACTAATGGTGTAACTTACACTGCTGACAATAACACAGCTAAAGACACATTTGTGAATGCTGCTGGTTGCGATAGTATCGTAAGCCTAGATTTAAAAATAGAAGACAAGATAAATCCGATAGTAATTACTAAAAACATTACTGTTAGCTTAAATGCTGCAGGAACAGCTAGTATTATTGCTTCTCAAATAAATAATGGTTCTTCGGATAATTGCAATATTGCCTCACTATCATTGAGTAAATCTACTTTTGATTGTTCAAATTTAGGAGCTAACACGATATACCTACTTGCGATAGATGGATATGGAAATGTTGGCAGTGCAAGCGCAGTGGTTACCGTTAGGGATTTGATAAAACCTACGGTGATGGCGAAAAATCTTTTAGTAAGTCTAAATTCCACGGGTCAAGCGAGTATTACTCCTACACAAATAGATAGTGGTTCTACAGATAATTGTAGCGTTGCATCGTTTTCATTGAGTAAGTCTAGTTTTAATTGTTCAAATGTTGGTCCCAATAATGTGTATTTAATTGTTACTGATGTTGATGGTAATAAGGACTCTGCTATCTCGATAGTTACAATCCAAGATGTTATTAAACCATCTGTATCTACACAAAACTTAACTCTTAATCTTAATTCTTCTGGAGTAGCTTCTGTGTCTGCTTCTCAGGTGGATAATGGCTCTACGGACAATTGTACAATTGCCTCAATTACATTAAGCAAAACCACTTTTGATTGTTCTAATCTTGGGACCAATACGGTTTACTTAATCGTAGAGGATGGCTTTGGAAATGTTGATTCGGCTAGTGCTATAATTACAGTTCAGGATACCACCAAGACGGTTTTAATTACTCAAAATATAACTGTTAATCTTGGTTCAACAGGTACGGCCACCATTAATGCATCGCAAATAAACAATGGATCCTCAGGGAATTGTACGGTGAACTACCAATTGACGAAGACTAACTTTACTTGTGCAGATATAGGATCAAATACTATTTGGTTAATTGCAACTGATGCCGCAGGAAATGTCAATGCTGCTAGTGCAACTGTCACCATACTAGATGTGATAAAGCCAACTTTAATCACGCAGAACGTTACCCTAAGCTTAGATGCAACTGGAAACGGAAGTATCACAATAGCACAGGTAGATAATGGCTCTTCAGATAATTGTGGTATTGCCACTCTTACGCTGAGTAAATCTAGTTTTGATTGCTCAAATATTGGTAATAATACCGTTTACTTAATTGCAACAGATGCCAACGGCAATGTAGATTCTGCGAGTGCAATAATTACTGTGCAGGATTTAATCAAACCAACGGTCATTGCACAAAATCTGACATTAAGCTTAGACGCAACTGGAAACGGAAGTGTATCAACGGCACAGGTAAATAATGGGTCATCGGATAATTGTGGTATAGCGAATTTTACGTTGAGTAAATCTAGTTTTGATTGCTCAAACATTGGGGATAATACTGTTTATTTAATCGCGACGGATGCGAATGGCAACGTTGATACTGCTAGTGCGATAATAACGGTAGAAGACGTGTTCTTACCTACGGCTATTGCACAAAACTTGACCGTAAGCTTAGGTGCTTTAGGACAAGCGAGTATAACCGCCAATCAAATAGACGGTGGTTCAAGTGATAATTGTAGTTACACGTTAACAGTAAATAAATCTAGTTGGGATTGTTCTGAAATAGGAATAGACACCGTATGGCTAAAAATAACAGATGCAAGTGGTAACGTTGATTCTGCCAGTGCTATTATCACTGTTCAGGATGTAAACAAGCCTGTAGTAGTTACCCAGAATATAGTTGCAAGCTTAGATGCTTCAGGACAAGCAACGGTGACAGTAGCACAGATAGATAATGGCTCTTCAGATAATTGTAGCATTGCCACTCTCGCATTAAGCAAGTCTACTTTTGATTGTGCTAATGTTGGAGTTAATACTATTTATTTAATAGCAACAGACATTAACGGTAATATAGACTCGGCCAGCGCTATTGTAACGGTACAAGACACAAGCCTAATCGTATTGACTCAAAACATAACCGTAAGTTTAGATTCATTTGGGCAGTCAAGTATCACTGCTTCCGATATCGATAACGGATCTAATAACACTTGCGGTATATCAACATTTGCACTAAGTAAGTCAAGCTTTGATTGTTCTAATATTGGTGCGAATACCATATACCTTATTGCCACAGACGTAAGTGGTAATGTTGATTCTACTATGGCAATAGTAACAGTTCAAGATACGATCCAAAGTAATTTATTGACCCAAGATATTGTGGTTACGCTAGACTCATTTGGACAAGCAAGTATAACTACTTCACAAATAGATAATGGCTCAAGCGATAACTGTAGCCTAACTTTAACCTTAAGTAAGTATGCCTTTGATTGTTCTAATATTGGTTCTAATACGATATATCTTTATGCCACAGATGCAAGCGGTAGTATTGATTCTGCATCTGCATTAGTTACTGTACAAGACACTATCAAAACATACATAAGTGCCCAAAATATTACAGTGAGTTTAGATTCTAACGGACAAGCAAGTATTACTCCGTCCCAAATAGATAATGGATCAAGTGATAATTGTAATCTTTACCTTTCATTAAGTAATTCAAACTTTGATTGCTCAAACGTGGGGACGAATATGATTTATTTAATTGCTACTGATGTAAGTGGAAACATAGACTCTGCTAGCGCAATAGTTACCATTCAAGATACGCTTAAGCCTATCGTAAGAACTAAGAACATTAGCGTTATTTTAGATGCCTCTGGAAATGCGTTTATTCAACCTTTTCAGGTAAATATGGGCTCCTCAGATAATTGTAAAATTGCTTCTTTTGATCTCAGTAAAAGAGATTTTGATTGCACTGAAATAGGGGATCATGTCATATATCTTTTTGCCGAGGATTTTAATGGGAATAAAGATTCTGCTAGTACCATAGTAACGGTTCTGGATACAAAACCAAACGTTATAACGCAAAATGTAACGGTGTATTTAGATGATTTAGGAACAGCCAGTGTTTCACTGTCTCAGATTGATAATGGTTCTTCGGATAATTGTGGTATCGCTTCACTTGCAATTAGTAAATCTACATTTGATTGCTCTAATTTAGGAATTAACACGATTAACTTAATTGCTGTTGATGTAAATGGAAATATAGGAACAGCAACAGCGGAGGTTAATGTGCAAGATTCGATAAAACCTGTGTCAAAAGCCCAAGACCTCTCACTTAACTTAGATGAAAATGGATTAGTTACGATAACGCCAGGTCAAATAGATAATGGCTCTTCAGATAATTGTGGAATTGCATCTATTGCCTTAAGTAAATCTAATTTTGATTGTTCGGATATAGGTACAAATACTATCTACTTAGTTGTTACGGATGCTAATGGAAATCAAGACTCGGCCATGGCAGTTGTAACCATACAAGACAATATTAAGCCTACCGTGCTTACAAAAAGTATTGTAACCGTATTGGATGCAACAGGGCAAGTTGTTGTTGCTGTCGCAGAGATAGATAAAGGTTCGTCTGACAATTGTGGCATTGCAAGTATGGTATTGAGTAAATCTGATTTTGATTGCTCCAATTTAGGAACAAATCCAGTTTACTTAATTGTTACTGATGTTAATGGTAATATTGACTCTGCAAGCGCATTAATTACGATTAAAGATACGATTAGCCCTGTCATAGTTACAACTCCATCTGATATTGCATTTGGATATTGTGATGCCAAGTATACCTACGCTTTACCAGTAGCAACTGATAATTGTACATTTAGTATCACACAAACTGAAGGTTTGCCTCCAGGATCTATATTCCCCCTTGGATTTACAAGAAATACGTTTGAAATTAAAGATTTATCAGATAATGCAGTAACAACTAGTTTTACCGTAGAAATAAGAAGTGGATACTTGCCTTTTATTTTCCGTGACACTACGTTGTGCAGCAATGAAGCAAAAATAGATTTGGCTGATGGAACTGGAAGTTTAACGTTCTTGGGAGCGGGCATTCAAAGTGATGGAATTATCTTTAATCCGGTACTCTCTGGCCCAGGTGATTTTTTAATTACAGCAGTATTTACCGATACTATGGGCTGTACGTCTTTAGATAGCTTAAATATTATGGTAAGAGAAGCTCCTCAAACACCCAAAATAGTAAGAGAAGCTTCAGACCAGATTGCTACAGAATTGACATATGATTCATATCAATGGTATAGAAATGGCACCTTATTGCAAGGAGAAAATGCACAATTATACATGGCGCAAGAATTAGGAATTTATTCTGTTGTAGTAAGCACTGCAGACTATTGCTTTGCAACAAGTGAAGGGTATGATTTTGGTATGCCAGTGAATGACGAACAAGTAACAAATCAAGGTAACGTAAGAGTATACCCAAATCCAACAGACGGTATTGTTTTTGCAGAGATAAATGATAATGACGCCACGCACACTTTGACCATTACAGACGGCTTAGGCACTGAGTTAATGGTTATGGAATCAACATCGGGCATCGTTCGCATAGATTTGACAGATTTTGCTTCTGGGGCATATTTTCTTAATGTGACTAGCGTAACAACAAACACAAACATTAAGATTATCAAAAATTAGATTAGTTAATAAAATACAAAAAAGGGTTGATGGTGTTACATCCATTGACCCTTTTTTTTTAATAAAGATTAGTAAAGTGTGAAATAAATAGTGTTGTGTTTGAGGAGATCGTGACGATGATCTGATTAAAAGAAATTAATCAGATACTATACAGTTATTCACAAAAAAGTATTTTTTTTACGATAAAATTACTTTTTTACGATCAAGGCGAATACTTTCGCAATAAATAATAATACTATTTTACCTTCATCTGAATAAACTAGTTAATAATGACACGAACATTAATTTTAATCATCGGTTTAATAATTGCATCGGTAAGTTTTTCTCAAACCGATAGAGCTGCAGAAAACAGCGATAAATTAATACAATTAAAACTCAAAAATGAGCAAGTAACTCGAAAAATTGTAGATTTAGAGGCATTAATTCTCGTTCTAAAAGGGGAACTTCAAAATACCAAGGAGGAGGTTAAATCTGAGTTAATCCGTGGCCAAGAATTACAGGCTCAAAATGAAAGTTCCTTAAATATTGCTTTAGATGAATTCTCAAAGAAATTTGAACAACAAAATGAAACGGTAAAGGGAGTACAAGATGAATTGAATCGCAAATTCGACAATCAGATGATCATGCTCGTAGTTGGCTTTATTGTATTGCTTTTCATTTTTATGATTCTTAGTAAAAGAGCCACACAAAAAGCATTAAAACAAAATGTTGCAAATTGGAATAATTTCCAAGAGCATTTATTAAAAAAATAATCCCATTTAAAAAAAAGTTAATAAACACGTTATGAGCAATAAACCCAAAGGCAAACTCGACGCTATCACCTTCATTTACGGATTCGGAGCTGCAGTAGTATTAGTAGGTGCAATGTTTAAATTTTTAGGATGGCAGTTCGCAAACGAATTGTTCGTCGTAGGTCTAAGTATCGAGGCTGTGGTTTTCTTGATTTCAGCTTTCGAGAGAAAAACAGATGACAAAGAGTATAACTGGGAAAATGTTTTTCCGCAGCTTAGCCAAGAAGGAAGTGAAAATCCAGATAAACAGAGCTATGGTGACGCATTAAGTCAATTTAGTCAAACATTAGGTACTATGACCAATGAATTAAAAGCAGTTTCTGACAGTTTAAATCAAATTAAAGTAGAATTACAAAGTTCAGCACAAAATGCTTCAGAAATGAAGGAAAAAATGTCTGATTTTAATTCGCTAATGGATAATTATAATTCAAACTTACGTACAGTCAACGATAAGTACAATCAAATGCTTAGCTCTAAGTAAGTTTTGGTGAAGACTATTGTATGGGGAGTACTATAAAAATAACGAAATCGAAGAATATGACGTTCAAGAAGCTTAGCTTCTTGTATCTCGTGTTTATTCTGTTTCTGTTCTTCTCAAGTCCTGGAAATTATGTTGTGCATTATGACCAAATGCAGGTAACTCAAGAGGAGTTAAACGGTCGATTGAATGCTAAGCTAATCTCGTTTGATGCTAAAAATGAAGATGATAAATTACTTAAAGAAACGACGCTACAATGTTTACAGGAGTTAGATGAGTTAAATTTAAAATACAAAAAGTACGCAAATGATTTTTCGATTTACGGAGATAAATTGAAAGAAAATCAATTTGCAGAAAAGCAAATTAGAAATGGGTCGCTAGCTGCTAGTTTTAACAGCACCAACGAAAAAATGGAAGCTGTTTATTCTAAAACCTCTGGAAAGTCGCTAAAAAGTCAAATCATTGAGATTCGTAGCTTTACCGGAGAGAGTTTTAAACCACTAGAGTTTTTCTTCAAAGAAACACCTAATGCGGTTGTAGGTTCTGTATTAGAACACCTGAAAACGGTTTACTTATATAATTCAATAACTCATTTATTTAAACAACAAATTATACTTCCTCAATACAAGCAAGTAATGCTCGAAGAGGCTAATTTTATTCAGCGGTTCAAGCGTTTGTTGGTTTTGGGTAATTCTTTTGATTTGTCGATAAAGCCAAGCAACAATGAAGAAATACCTCAGGTAAAAATAAACGGAAATCCTGCACTCGCGGTGGAGAGTAATTCGGGAACTTACGAGGTTAACTATATTCCTACTAAACCAGGTAAATATACGGTGGAAGTAAATGTGGGAGAACAGCGGTTATTTACGGGATTTGAAGTCTTGAAACCTGCTTTTCGTTTTGTGATGGAAAAGTCCAACTTCAATGCAATTGTAGGAGAGAAAATGTTAGTATCCTTAGATACCCAGTATCTACCAAGCCGAGGGATTGCCTTTATTTCGGATAAGGCTCAAATAGTGCGCGAAGGTGAGAGGTTAACCATTACTCCAAATGAAGCGGGTATGTTTCGTGTTAAGATGATGCATGGCAAAGAGCAAGTGGATGACTTTGTATTGTATGCCAAAGAATCAGAGGCGATTGAAGTAGGTCTTCTGGATATTGCAGGTGATCCATCATCGTTAAATAACGCAAGCCGTTTGGAATCTTTAAATACCTATTGGCAGGTAGTTAGTTTTCGGATGACCATAATTGATGCATCCGGTAACAAAAAAAGCCTAAGAAGTGCGACTCGTTATCTTAGAAATGATCTAAGAGAAGCGGAGCAGTTAGCAGAAACTGGTAGTGTTTTGGTATTTGACGATATTAAACTGATAAGTAAAAATAGAGGTATAACTAAAATCGGGCGTCCCATAATCTTGAAAAAATAATGGCTAAGTACGTCAAAATATCAAAAGCAAAAAATCTTAGATTTAGATTGATCAGCGTACTGTATTTGCTGTTCATTTCATTATCTATTATTCAAATTCCAATTGAGTGGCTGCGAATAAATCCATATTATGTTGGATATATGAAGGAAATAACGTCAAAAGACGCATTAGCTCCTGAATTACTCGAGGCAAGAA
>Ga0102863_1000079_pt1 | contig 31886 bp, 29 predicted proteins | sample Colrivmet1449A02_FD_78451 | JGI IMG/M metagenome (GOLD analysis project Ga0102863, IMG submission 78451) | Estuarine microbial communities from the Columbia River estuary - metaG 1449A-02 | ecosystem: Environmental > Aquatic > Marine > Intertidal zone > Estuary | place: USA: Columbia River...
AATTCCAGGGATTTCTGCCGCTAGTATTATTGACAACCCAAAATCAGAAGATTATAAACCAGTACAAGTTAAATTAGATAATAATTCTATTTTTATATTCCAAGATTATGTTCATATACTTAATTTATATAAAAGTTTTTTAGTTGTATATCCTGTAGTTTTTATAATAATAATTTCAATATTTGTCTTTATAATGTTTTTATATTTAATAGATATAAATATAAAAGATCCTGTAAGACCTATTTCGCAGGGAATAAACTATATATACGCTTTTATATTATGGTTTAATTATATATTTAAATGGTTTACATTTAATATAGTATTTACATTTATAATTAAAAATATATTAAGTCTTTTCTATTCAAGGGTTGTATCTGATAAAATTAGCGAAATTATTAAATATATATTTAATACATATTTAACTCCTATAATTCTTTTAATAATTTTAATAATTTTAATAATCTTAATATCAACAATTAGCTTTGAAGATATAATAATGTTTATTCCATTTGTTATAATATTTATACTAGAAAGTATTTATGTTTTATTACTAATATTATTAGGTCTGGTGCTAAATTTACCAAAAATTGAGAATTTAATATTAATAGGTGTTATAACATATGTTATATATTTATATTATTATGTTATTTATATATTTAATTTTACTAACATCGAGGGGACTATAGGTAGCAATATAGTAATACAACCAGAATATGGTGATTTATTAAATGGTGGTGATTTAATAGCTACATTAAAAAATTCTACTGATTCGCATCAAATTATATGCGAAAGAAATAAAATAATTAATTATGCATTTTTACTAAATATGTATAAATATGCATACACAAGATTACAACAAATTAAATAATTTACTATTGCATTAAAATATAACTCTTATAACAATTAATGTATTTATCCATAGCATCGTATTTTGACATATTTTTAACACTATTCCACGCATCCCATTTTGCACATTCTTTAAAATATAAAAATGTAGGTCTTTGTGTATTACAATCACCAAATGTTGCTTGCTTATAATATTTATAAAACTCTAATTTTATAGTATCTGGCAATCCTATAGTTTCTAAATCTACAGTGCTTAGTATATTTAATACTTCTTTAAATTCCTTTTCTTTTTCTTGCTCCATAATATTATTATATTATAGTAAATTCTTATATTATTTTTATTTAAGAATATATCATATATATTATTATGATAAGATGATAATAGACGAATATATTGAATATATGGGAAAATATAAAGAACAATATGGTGATAAATGTATAGTATTTTTACAAGTAGGTTCTTTTTATGAAATGTATACAATAGCAGAATATAATAATAACGATAATGATATATATAAAATAGCAGACATATGTGGTATACAAACTACAAAAAAAAATAAGTCTATTAAAGAAATATCACGCAATAACCCTGTTATGGCGGGATTTCCTATACATTCTGTTAATAAGTTTACTCAATTATTATTAAATAATAATTACACTATTGTAATTATTCAACAAGGAGAAGATAACAAAAATGTCGTGAGATCTGTTGCTGAAATATTATCACCAGGTTCAAATATTAATATTACTGATAAAAAAAGTAATTATATGATGGTTGTTATATATGAATTAATTAACAATTATGTTATTGCAGGAATTTCAGGAATTGATTTATCTACTGGAAAAACATTTATATATGAAATTGGTTCTACTAAGGATGATCCTGAAATGGCAAATGATGAAGTATTTAGAATGATAAGTGCATATAATCCTATAGAACTAATAATTTTAGGAGATAAGATTGATGAAAAATCTAAAAAAAAAATATTGAAAAATTTAAATATTAATAATATATTAGTTCATTATAAATGGGATGATTGTAAATATATTTCATTTTATAAAAATATTATAAACCAACGTCATATATTAGAAAAAGCATTTTTTCTAAAGTCTGGTCTTGTTTCAATTATTGAGATATTAAATATGGAGAGACTAACAATCGCAAGAGAGGGTTTCTGTTGTCTATTACAATTTGCATATGAACACAATGCTGATATAATTAAAGAATTGCAAATTCCAGAAATATTTGAAAACAATAACAATATGACAATAGAGTTCAATTCTGCGGTGCAATTAAATATTATAGGAATATATCAAAACGATAAACCATTAATAGATATATTAAATAGATGTGTTACTGCATTTGGTTCTAGATATTTTAAGGAAAAATTATTAGCACCAATGATTAATATAGAGAAAATCAATAAATCATATGATGATATTGATAAATTATCAATAGATAATAATTTTATTAAAATAAGAAAACATCTTGCAAAAATATCTGATTTAGAAAGGTTTAAACGTAAATTACTTTTAAATAAAATTTCTCCATCAGATTGGATTAATTTTCACGAATCAATTGAATCGTGTCTCGAAATATATAATGATATAGGAAGTTTTGATGATTATCAAACAAATAATATTGATATAAAATCTACAATTAAAAAAATAATTGGTTCTTACGAAGACATACTAGATATGGAAAATTCTTCAAAATATAACTTAGTAGATAAAAACAATATGGGAAATATATTTAAAGAAGGAATATATGAGGATATAGATAATATAACTAGGGATAGTAGAAACACTTTTAAAAATATTGAAAAATATTGTGAAGAAATAAATAAAATAGGTTTAAATGATAGTACTCTATGTAAAATAGATTATATAGATAAAGATAGAGAATATTTTATATTAATAACTAAAAAAAGATACGAAGTTGCTTTGAAAAATAATAATTCTTATATGTCTGAATTTAAAGTAAAGCAAATATCTTCATCTTCTTCTAATTATAAAATTACAAATAAGTTTATAGAAAAATATTCTAAAAATATAAGTGAATATGATGATAATATAGCAGCACTCGTATTAAAATATTATAATATATTTATTGCAAAATTTATTGAATTAAATAGTGAAAACATTGATATTTTAATTAAGTATTTAACTAGAATTGATATTGCCGCTAATAATGCAAAAAATGCGTTTGATTATTGTTATAAAAGACCTATTATTGATTTATCAGATGGGCAACGTGACTCTTCTTTTGTTAATATGAAAAATATGAGACATCCTTTAATAGAAAGAATACAGGATGAATTAGAATATGTTGGAAATGATATTAAAATAGATAAGGAAGGTGTATTACTTTATGGTATTAATGCTTCAGGGAAGTCTTCTTTTATGAAAGCAGTTGGATTAAATATTATTATGGCACAATCAGGGATGTTTGTAGCAGCAGAAGAAATGTTATATTATCCCTATAAAAGAATATTTACCAGAATTTCAGGTATGGATAATATATACAAAGGTATGTCAAGTTTTACAGTTGAAATGACAGAACTAAGAAATATATTGCAAAGATGTAATAAGTATAGTTTAGTAATTGGTGATGAAATATGTTGTGGTACTGAATCTATATCTGGTATTGCTATTGTATCTGCAGGTATAGATACTTTAATTAATAAAGGAGCTTCTTTTATATTTGCATCACATTTGCATGAATTAACTTCTATGTCGTGTATCAAAGAACATATAAAAAAAGATAAATTATTTGTAAAACATATTAGAATAATTATTGGAAAAAATAATGAAATAATATATGATAGAAAAATACAAGATGGTCAAGGTTCTAATATATATGGTTTAGAGGTTTGTAAATCATTAGATATGCCTATTGATTTTCTAAAAAAAGCAGAAATTTATAGAAAAGAGGTAACTGATTTAGATAACGATTTAGTAAAAAATAAGAAATCTAGATATAATAAAAAGAAATTAGTGAATATATGTGAAGTATGCAAACAATCTAATGCGACAGAAACTCATCATATAAAATATCAAGAAACTGCTAATGATGATGGGTTTATTGGTTCATCTCATAAAAATGCTAAACATAATCTTGTTGCTATTTGTAAAAATTGTCATCATAAAGAACATAGCGGTGAAATTAAAATAATAGGTTATAAACAAACCACAAATGGTATTATATTAGATTATGAGATACCAAAATAATTATTGAAAATTTTGAGTACATAATTTTATTTTTCTTAAATTTTTACAAAACTTTTAAATTATTTATTTATTTTTAAATTATGTACTCAAAAATATATATATAGATTAATTAAGTTAATAATATAATTATGAAAGTTATTAAAAGAAATGGAGAGTTCGAGGATGTTAGTTTCGATAAAGTTCTTATGCGTCTTAAAAATTTATCAAACGATTTAAATATTAACGTTTCTGAACTAGCGCAAAAAGTTTGTTCTAGAATTTATGACGGTGTTAAAACAAGCGAATTAGATGAACTAGCGGCATACTTATGTAGTAGTATGTCTCTAGATAATCCAGAATATAATGTTTTAGCATCTAGAATTATTATATCAAATCATCATAAAAATACATCACCTTCTTTCTCTGAAACAGTACAAATACTATATAATAATAAGGATATACATAATGCAGAATCTCCTCTAGTATCCGAAGAACTTTATGAAATTGTATCTAAAAATAAAGAAAAATTAAATACATATATTGATTATCAAAGAGACTTCTCTTTTGATTATTTCGGTTTTAAGACATTGGAAAGGGCATATTTAATTAGGGTAAATAAAAAGGTTATTGAAAGACCACAGCATATGTGGATGCGCGTTGCTATTGGAATACACGGAAATGATATTAAAGATGTTCTTCAAACTTATGATTTATTGAGCAAAAAATATTTTACACATGCTACTCCTACATTATTCAATTCTGGAACAAGACGTCCGCAATTAAGTAGTTGTTTTTTATGTTCAGTTAATGACGATAGTGTATCTGGAATTTATGATTCATTAAAAGAAATGGCATTAATTTCTAAATATGCAGGAGGAATTGGTATACACATTCATCAGGTAAGAGGAAAAGGAAGTTATATCAGAGGTACAAACGGAATTTCAAATGGTATAATACCTATGCTTCGTGTATTTAATAATACAGCGCGATATATTGATCAGGCAGGAAAAAGATTAGGTAGTATTGCTGTTTATCTTGAAACATGGCATTGTGATATAGAAGCATTTTTAGAATTAAAGAAAAATCATGGAAGTGAAGAAGAAAGATGCAGAGATTTGTTTATGGCACTATGGGTTTCAGACCTATTTATGGAAAGAGTTAAAAATAATAAAATATGGTCTCTAATGTGTCCTGATAAATGCCCTGGATTAAGTGACGTATATGGAGATGAATTTAATAAACTTTACGAAAGTTATGAGAGTGAAGGTAAATACAATAAGCAAATTAATGCCCAAGACTTATGGTTTAAAATATTAGAATCTCAAATTGAACAAGGTGTTCCTTATATTTTATATAAAGATGCTGCTAATAGAAAGAGTAATCAAAAAAATTTAGGAACTATTAAGTCAAGTAATTTATGCGCAGAAGTTTTGATTTATTCTTCTCCTGAAGAAACTGGTGTTTGCAATTTAGCATCTATTTGTCTACCAACATATATTGAAAATGGTATATTTAATTATGAAAAACTACATGAAGTAGTTAAAGTAATAACTAAAAATCTTAATAAAGTAATTGATAAAAACTTTTATCCAATTGAAAAGGGGCGTGTATCAAATTTAAAAAATAGACCTATTGGAATAGGTGTTCAAGGTCTTGCAGATGTTTTTATGATACTTAAAAAACCATTTGAATCCAAAGAAGCGTCTGATATTAATAAAGAAATATTCGAAACTATATATCACGCTGCTGTTGAATCGTCAATGGAATTATCTAGAAAACGTTTTAATATAATTAATAAAATATTAGCGAAGGAAAGTGACGAAGATATTAATAATTATGTTAATGAATTTGAAATCAAAAATATGACAAGTAAATATTGTGGAGCTTATAGTACTTTTGAAGGAAGTCCTATTTCTGAAGGATTATTTCAATTTGATTTATGGGATGAAAAACCAAGTGATAGGTATGATTGGGATAAATTAAGAAATGATATTAAAGAATTTGGAATTAGAAATAGTTTATTGTTATCTCCTATGCCTACAGCATCTACATCGCAGATTATGGGTTTTAATGAAAGTTTTGAACCTATTACTAATAATATTTTTCAAAGAAAAACATTAAGTGGTGAATTTATTGTTATTAATAAATATTTAATTAAAGATTTGATTGATATGGGATTGTGGAACAAGGAAATGCGCGATACTATTATTTTGCACGAAGGAAGTATTCAAAATATACCAAATATTGATGCAAATATGAAGGAATTATATAAAACTTCGTGGGAAATTAAACAACGCGTTATTATCGATATGTCAGCAGACAGAGGAAGATATATTTGTCAAACACAAAGTTTAAATATATTTATTGAAGAACCAGATTTTCAAAAATTATCATCAATGCATTTTTATGGTCATTCAAAGGGACTTAAAACAGGTTCTTATTATTTGCGAACAAAACCAAAAGCAAAAACACAGCAGTTTACTATAGATCCTGAATTTGCTAAAAAAAAATTGAGATGTATGGAAAACAATGGAGATAGTTGTATATTATGTTCATCTTAATGTTTTGTAAAAATCTATAAATTATTCTATATTCATCATATATTTATTTTTCTAAATTATATTAAATACTTTTATTTTATAGTATAGCACAATGTTTATATTTATATATTATATTTTTAGATTAGATTAGATTTATTTTGGGTTTCTGGATTTTGAGGTAGTAGTTTTCGGTTTAGCAGTAGTAGTTTTCGGTTTCGCAGTAGTAGTTTTCGGTTTCACGGTAGTAGTTTTCGGTTTAGCAGTAGTAGTTTTTGGTTTTACAGTAGTAGTTTTTGGTTTTGCAGTAGTAGTTTTTGGTTTTGCAGTAGTAGTTTTTGGTTTAGAAGTAGTAGTTTTCGGTTTAGCAGTAGTAGTTTTTGGTTTTGCAGTAGTAGTTTTCGGTTTAGCAGTAGTAGTTTTTGGTTTCGCGGTAGTAGTTTTTGGTTTTGCAGTAGTAGTTTTCGGTTTCGCAGTAGTAGTTTTTGGTTTCGCAGTAGTAGTTTTTGGTTTAGCAGTAGTAGTTTTTTTTCTATTTTTAAGTTTACCACCAGTTGATACTATTTCTTGCTGTTGTTTTAGCACATCAGTGAATTCGTTAATTATTGTTTGTAATTCTGCAGCATCTATACCACTATTACACGCCATAATACCTAGAAAACACTTAAATTTTCTACTTTTTTGTGTTTGATCCTTGTCTTTAAAATTATGTAAAAGAAAAACTAAAAACTTTATAACATCGTTTTGACAATCATTTTTAAATACGCTAATAATAGTGTCTAAATCAATATATATATATACAGGATTACCTCCAAGACGTGTTGTATAATGAACGGATGTACAATATGTTTTATCATTTTCACTGCTTATTATAAATGTGCAATGAAAGTATTCTTTATCATCTATATAAAATTTAAAATATATAGCTCGTTGATATGGCGGCGTATGAGGATAATTATGTCTAAAATATTTATTTTCTCTTTCAATTACTAGTTTAATATTTTTACCTTCGATAGTTTGTTCAGATAATGTACATTTTGTATTATCTATAACATTTGTGCTTGACATTTTTTGCGACGGTACTATTGTTCGCCCATCTCTGTTTTCAAATTCTGTAACTGTAAACAACGTATCACTAAATTTTTTATACTTATTATATTCTCCGCTCGCATCATATATTTTCTGTTTTTGAGTAGATCTACTTTTTACTAAACTTGATGTCATCTTTGTTAATGGATTAGGGGTCGCTGGATTGCTAGTTCTAACTATAGGAGAACTTACAACTTTTTCAAATTCATCATGTAAACTTTCATCATATTGTTGATCGTGTTGTTTGACTAAACTGTTTAATAATTCAAATACATAATTATTATAGTCACTATTTTCATCCTCATCATACTTTACATTATTGCAAATTTGCGCATCACATACTCTATCTGTATCTCCTAATAAAATATAATCTTCTTTTTTATCTTCTTCTTTTTTTTCTCTATCACTATACGGACGATAACGCGCGGTATTTTTTGATGATGATGATCTTCTCGAAACGGACATTTCTATATTTCTAATTATATAGGATATATATTATTATATAAATATATATTATTATAATAGTATATAGTATGTCAAATAATGAACCTTTATTAACATCGTCGAATAGATTGACTATTTTTCCTATAGAACACTATGATATGTGGGAAATGTATAAAAAATCGGTTAGTGTATTTTGGACTCCTGAAGAATTAGATTTATCCAAAGACATAGACGATTTTAATAAACTTAATAATAATGAGAAATTCTTTATTAAGCAAATTTTAGCATTTTTCAGTTCAAGTGATACTATCGTTAATATTAATTTAGGCGAAAGATTTTTAAATGACGTACAAATACTCGAAGCAAAATTCTTTTATGGTTTTCAAATGGCAATAGAGAATATTCATTCGGAAACATACTCACTTCTGATAGACACATATTTTAAAGAAGCAAATGAAAAAGAAGAAGCACTAAATGCTATCAATTATATGCCCTGTATTAAAAAGAAGGCAGATTGGTGCTTTAAATGGATAAACGACGAATCTGCGCCATTCTCGCAAAGATTATTGGCGTTTGCTCTTGTAGAAGGTGTTTTTTTTAGCGGTGCTTTTTGTAGTATTTTCTGGCTTAAAGAACGTAGTTTAATGCCAGGTCTAGCATTCTCAAATGAATTAATTAGTAGAGATGAAGGTATGCATGTGGAATTTGCAGTTCTTTTATATTCTAAAATTAATAATAGACTATCTCAAGAAATTGTACATCAAATTGTAAAAGAAGCTGTTGAAGTAGAAAAGAACTTTATTATTGAAAGTATTCCGTGTTCTATGCTAGGTATGAATGCTGATCTAATGTCTGTATATATTGAATTTGTTGCAGATAGACTACTTGCTCAATTAAACTATGATAAAATATGGAATTCTAATAATCCATTTCCATTTATGGATAGAATTTCAATTGAAAGCAAATCGAATTTTTTTGAAAGTCGTGTATCTCAATATAGTAAAGCAAATGTAGGTGGTAAGCAAGAACATTCAAAATTACGCGCATTTTCTCTTGAAGCAGATTTTTAATTTAATAATTACTTAAAGAACTTATACATATTTTATATAATACAATGGATAGAATAGGAAGTATTTTCATTGAAATAAAAAAACAAATTAACTATATTATAAATGATAATGAAATATTATATTCTAATAATTATTTTAATTGTATAGATGAAATTATGGCAGTTTTGAGAAATACCTTGTATAAATTACAGGATATATATTATAAATATATATTATATCCTAAATTAAAAAAAATTTAATTTTTATTACACAAATTATTATTTGTGACATCATTATAACTAGTATATTAATATATAAATAATATTATTTATTATTGTACTTATTATATTATTGTGTTATATCTTGTTGTGATAAACACAATTTTATTTCTCCTAAAGAAGCTATAGTATATCTTAGAATAATAGGATAATTATTTTTAAGATATAATTCTACATTATTAGATAAGTTGGTACATTTTGTAAATATTGATAAATATTTTAGACTAAAAATACCTTGAATTATTTCTTGTTCTTCGTCAGTTTTATTTTTTGTAATTGTAATTGTTTGAGATTTTTCAGCACCTAATATAGTTTCTTGATTACAAAAATCTCCTTTACAACTTAATATTAATTTATCTCCAATGTTCCTAAATTCAATAAATTCCGCTAGATTATTCATATCGCGTATAATTTTTTGAAGATAATTTGAGGGCATATTTATAATAGTATGAAAGTCTACAGGAGGTATATCCAAATTTAAAACATCAATATCTAAAACTGATAATTTATAATTCGTCTTATAATTTTTATCATTATTTTCAATTGTAATACCTAGATGATTAGGGTCGTCTTTTTTAATATATATAGATAAAATATCATTATTGGTTATCGTCTTGATTAATGCATGTAACCTTAACATATTAATACCAACATATGTTTTTTTAGCACATTCGTATATCTCGAATTTTTCTGCTTCGAGTTTAAGATGTATCAATACTATATGTGTATTGTCCATAGCGACTATCTTAATACCTGTTTCATCAATTTCTAAATTAACATCCATCAATATCTCTTTAAGAGCATCGATAACTTGTTTAAATGTAGATGCTTGTATTGTTTTAATATTTAATAAATATTCACTTTCCATATAATAAATAAAATATAATATCTCCTTAAATATTATTTATACCCATACTAGATAATGCAATAAATGTAATTAAAATAATAAATATAACTGTAATTGCTATTAAAATAAAAGGGTTGAATTTTTCATTCTTATTAAAATATAGTAATAATTTAATAAAAACACTTTTAATATTAAGATATATTAATAAAGGAACTAAATTTAAATTATGAAAAAATCCCCCTGTTTTTTCTACATAATAATTAATATCATTTAAATTAACTTTATTTTTATCAAAAATTTTTTTAAAATATTGATAATAATCGTCAATATTCATAAACCACATAACAATTATTATTATCCCAAATGTTATATTGATAACCATATACAAACATATTTCTCTTAAATTTTTACAAAATTTTTCTTCATTTGACGTAGGTTTATTATATGCAGGGCATTCTTGATAATCGCCTCTTTTATTAGAAGAACTTAAAACAGTTCTTACACACGGTGGATTTTTATCTGCAGAAATATGTGAAGTAATAGACGCTTTAGCAGACGCGATAACACTTGTAATTGGAGGTATATTGATAGTCATTGTATTATAAGATGTCTATATTTAATGTATTAAAATATTTTATTATTAATTTTATTTTTTAGCAGTGCAATATTATAAATAAATACAATCATTATTAAATTTAAAAAATAGGTATTAAATAATTCATAACTTATTGTATATCTTGCATTATCATATATTTTTTCTCCACTATATGTTTCTAATTGTTTTATTATAAGTTTTGCAGGTTTCAAACTTTCATCGCTTATATAATCATTGTGATATTGAATTTTTTCATTATTTATTTCATAATATATTGTTTTTATAATATTCATTAAATAATTTGTAGAATCGTCTTGATTTTTTCTTAAACTATTTTTAATCATATACTGATACATATTGCTTAAATTTAAAGGTTTCAAATTTTCTTTTATTATATTACTATTACTAAATAAATCTATTGCATCATTAATTAATTTATTCTCTTCTTCAATAGTTTTAGATTTAATTTTAAATGTATCATCCATATCTATATCTATTGTTTGTGATATAGTTGTAGGTTTTATAAATAATAATAATTTAATTAATTTATTATTTCTATAATTATCAATATGTTTTTTTAAACCCGGTAAACCCGTTTCCTGTATATTTTTTTCTTTATCATTAAGCGCTGTTCTTATTATATTTTGTATAGTTACATCTGTTTCTTTTTTAATTATGCAGTTAAAATAATAATGTGATAATATTTTTAAATATTGATCGACATATTTATCCACAATTATCAATTCATCTTCAAATAAATCATCCTTAAAAATTTTGTTATACTTACCAGAAAGTAATGGTCCAACCTTATTATATTCATCAAAAAATGATTTTTTTAATATAAATTTATTCCATATTACCTTATTATCTTTTTTATAAAAAATTACATTATTTTTAAAAAAATTTTCATTATCTTCATCATTTATAATCTTTTTTTTTATATCGTATTTTTTAAAATATTTAATTAAATTTTTAATAACAATAATTAAAAATTTTCTTAAATCCTTTGGTGTATATTTTTTCTGTTCTGTTTGATAATCATATTTATCACCTGTAGGTGGCATAATAAATTTGTCGATGTAGTTTTTTAAATGCAGAGAAGTTCCATCGGATTTTAAGAATTCAGTCGCATCTATATTTGGATTAGAAGAATTCGTAGTATCTGTAGAATATTTATTTAAAAAGTTGTATAAATTTTCATCTGTACCGGTTTTTAATTCATCATTATTATATAATTTATCATAAATTATTTTTCCAAGATATTCATAATCTTTTTTAAAATTAATATGGTCCAATTTTTCACCATAATCTATGCGATTATCTATTTCTTCATTGCTTTTATCTTTTAAAGTTACTGAATAATCTCCTATATTATCATTACTATTATATATCAATGACATAAATACGTTTGATATAATATATAATTCTAAATAATTTCCCTTTTCTAATGTATTATATTTTTCGTCACTTTTTGATTTGCTTATAACAGGAATTAACATATTATTTAAATCGTTTAAATCTCTTTTATAAGAACTATCTAAAACACCATATATAACATTGGAATTATAATTCGTATTAAAATTAATAAATATCGCTATATATAATACAAATATAAGTAGTAATACTACTGGTAATATAATTTCCTCAGCATATTTATATATTAATTCAGTATTAGGTATATATAATAATAGTATACATAATATGCCTATAGCAAATATTATTAATATAAAGTATATTAGCGTTTTAATATTTTTAATATAATAAGACCCTACATTATATTCTAAATCATAATAACCTTTATTTTTTAAATTTTCTAAAACATTAAAATATTTTTCGTAAAAGGTATTTTCACTATTATAAGAAAAATCTGCTGAATAATTTTCATTCGCTTCATTTTTAGTACTAAAAGGATCGTGTTCTGTACCAAAAAAATGTTCATCATTTGTAGTAGCGCCTATATTTACATTAAATTCTATGTATTTTTTCATATTTTCGTCTAATTTATTTATTTTTTCTAATTTAAGATTCCTAGGGTCGATAATAAGAGTATTAATATAATTTACAAATTCTAATAATTTTAAATGCTTAATATAATAATTATTTTTTACCTTATTTGTTACGTCAGTTAATTCTAATATCTCTTTTTTAAATTTTTTAATTTCATTCATTGAAAATAAAATTAAAATTGTTAATAATATATTTGTATTTCCTTTATTTATTATACACCCTGATGGTTTATTAGAACATAATGCAAACTCTTTAATTTTGTCTACAAATGTAGTATTTTTGCCATTAACTAAATCATATATTGTTAAATTGTTAAGAATTTTAATAGGATCGTATCTACTAATCGTAATTTCTGGTTTATCTGTTATTAATGCATAATACTGCTCGTATTCTGGTTGTGTTGTAAGAAATACAGTATTTTCCTTCAATATTTTATAATTTTCAATCTTTATATTATTGCTAATAACACTATCCTTTCCTTTATAAGAGTCGTATATGTCATTAATATTATATAATTTAGCAATTGTTAATTGAGGATCAGTTGTTTTATCTTTATCATTCCATTTAATATTAGCAATATTTGTATAGCATTTATTTACTATATCACGCGGATCATATTTTGTACTTATTTCATTTATTTTAATATCTAAATTATTTAAAATAGTATCTATAATATTGTCATCTAATTTTGGGTAATTATTTTCTGAAAAGGAAAGAAGAATATTCATTAAATTTAATATTAAATATGTAAAAAAACATATAATAGTGATATATCCTACGCACAAATATTTATATTTTTTACCTCGTGTATAGTCTTCGTCGGGATATTGTAATATCTCTGCAAATTGAATAGAAAGTAATATATATAAACCACCCACTGCTATAATAGTCGCCCATATATAGATGTGAATATTATCAATATTAAAATTGTTTATTACATCTATATATGGATTATTATAATTAAAATAATTTATATATCCTTTTTTATCATAAGGTATGTATCTTGCAATAATAATAATTATTATAAATGCGAATATAATAAATGCCAATAAATATGGTAAAAATTTTATAATATATATGATGGTATCGCCGTCTATATTATTTATTAATGGATAAAAAATATTATTATATTCAATTAAATTATAAAATAAATTAACATATATTAATATTACTAATATTAATATCATAAAATAATATGTTTTTGTATTAAAAATATCATTTGAAGAAATTAAACTGTAACTATTATCTGCTAATTTAAATCTTGATGTTTCTGCTTCGCAATAAATATCATTACAATATTTTTTTATATTAATATCAGCAACATCTTTAATATAATAGATTTTAAAAAGAGACATTGATATATTTTTTAATTCATTTATAAATATTATTATCATCATAATAAATGCAATAAATAACACTGTATTCATTTATAATATAATTCACTTTATACCTTATAAAGAAAAAAAAGATTATTAAATTATTCTAATTTCTTTTTAACAACGTGTGTAGAAATATAAAATATAAAAATTAAAATTATTATAGTTGCAATAATTGTAAAATTAGATTTTATAGATTGTGATAACACATATATTGACATAAAAATTAAAATAATATATGCAGTAATAAATCGTGTAATATCATCAATCTCGTTATTTATTTTTTCTAAATTACTTTTATTATTATAGAGTTCGAAATTATCTATATTTTCTAATGTTAATCTATATAATTTACTATTTTCAAATATATTGCCCTCGGTAATTAAACTTCTTGTGTTTTTTAAATTTATTAATTCTCTTACAAAAGTTTCATTTAAAGAAACCTCTTCTATAGAATTAATATCTTCTCCTGAATATTTTGTTATTATATCTATAATATCTTTATTTGCTGTTTTATATAATTCTTTTTGTTTAATTATTATATCAAGTTCTTTTAAAAGCATAATATAATCATATAAATTTGTATCTTTATAAATTTCTGTAATTTTTTTCAAAATTAATGAGAAAACTATTGTAAAAATCGCAACATTAAAGAATGAATACATTGTAGCATATAATAAATATTTATTTTTATCAGATGGGTCATTGTTGATTTTATTGTTTCCTGGCATAATATTATATAGATTTAATAAAAATACTAACCATAAAACAATAAATAATGGCAGACTATAATGTAAATAATCATTATATATTTTCATAATATTTAATTCACCATCAATAATACTAAAGAATCTATTAATTTCTTTTTTATCTGTATTTTCACTAGCAGATTTTCCGTGGAAATACTTTTCTAATATATTAAAATCAAAAAACACATTGGATATGTTCCACATATATGTATTTTTAATTTTAACTTCATTTGTGTATACATTTGATTTATTATTACATATATTATTATATATTTCTATGTTATTATTTAGGTCTTTAAAATATTTTAAATATATCAATGGTGTAAAACTCATAAATGTTAATATTAAAATAATAGATGTAATAGTTACCAATTCAAAATTTTCAGTCATAATATATAATATATTATATTCTAATATATATTATTTTAAATATTCTAGATTAATTTTACCTTAAAATAGGTCTTAATTCATTATTTACATATGTTCTTGAATTTAGGAAATTTACTTCATCGAAAAATTGTATAATTCTCATAATTCTTTCATCTTCATCCATAGAAGATTGAGATATATATCTATTTAATTCGTAATCTACACCGTTTGATGCTCGTCTAAAGGCGTTTTTTGAATATTCATAGTCAGGCATACCATTTTTATATTTTGGTATTTCATTAAAAACCTTAGTATAATCCATTATATTTGATAACATATTAAAAAATTCTCCATAATCTTCGTTTTTATCTGCAGAAGAATTATTATATATTTGTTTTGAATGTGTATATTTTAAATCATTAAATGTCATAGTAGGAAAACTCATATTATTGAGTAAATTTATATATAATATTGCAATAAAAAAATAAAAATTGATTGTATGTATTAAAATATTAATACCCTATTAATCAAATTATGTCTACATTTAAAACTCTCGCAAATATTGTTAAGGATAAACTTATTAATATGCCAGAAAATATGGACGATAAGGAAATTGTAAATTATGTAAAAGAAAGTATCAAGGAAGCAAAAGTTGAACTTAAAAGTAAAAAGACTTTGAAAAATAAAAATACCGACGAAGAAAAACCAAAATACTCACTTTCTGCATATCAAGAATTTATGAAAGAGCAGCAGGTAATTTTTAAGGAAAAATATCCTGAGTTGTCAAGCAAAGAAAGGTTGGTAAAAATTGCCGAAGAATGGAATAAAACAAAAGAGAATAAAATTCTTAAGAATATTCCTCCTGTAAATGAAGTTGGTGAAGATAAGGAAGAAATTAAGGAAGTTAAAGAAGTTAAGGAAATTGAAGAAGATAAAGTAGAAAATAATGTAGAAGATGTTGTTGTTAAGAAGAAACCTTCTAAGAAAAAATAAGATTATCTAATTTGTTGAAAATTCTCTAATTCATAATAGATTTTGTAATATTTATTATATATTTATTATATATTTATTATATATTTATTATATATTTTTTATAATTGATAAGTATGTTGCAAAACCTTCTGCTATATTGACATTATTATTATAATTAGATATACGAATATCAAAGTGACACCAATTATTTCTATATTTTTGTGGTATGAAGTTCATTAAAAATAAACTAGACATAAGACCCTCACTATTTTTACATCCATATCCGTGATTTTTTACATCTGCAACTGATGATTTAATATAAGACATATATTCTAACCACGCTGGAATTCTTATATTTTTTTCACCATATATATTACCATATTCTATTATTTTATTTGAAATTTGTTCATTTGTTGTAAAATAAGTAAAACTGCTATGACAATTTATTCTTTCAGACCATCCTGTTAAAGTTGCAAAATCGAATATATAATCTGGTTTATATTTGTTGCAGGAATATGTTAAAGTATCTGCTAATATTAATCTTCCTTCTGCATCTGTATTAACTATTTCTACATTTTGTCCATTATATGCCTTTATTATATCATTAGGTTTTATAGATGAAGAAGATACAATATTCTCTACAAGAGGACATAAACATATTATTCTATTTTTATATTTTAGTTTAGATAATATATATACTATATTTACAGCAATAGCTGCGCCTTCCTTATCCATAAACATATTATTCATACCCTTAGATGTTTTTATAGAATAACCTCCAGTATCTATAGTTACTCCTTTGCCTATTAAGCAAATCTTTTTTTTATATTTTGGCGGTGAATAATCTATAATTAAAAATCTAGGTTTATTTGCAGAAGAGTTTCCTACTGCATTAATCAAATTAAATCCTATTTTTCTAATTTGTACATCATTAAAAACAGTTACCTTTACATTTTTTATATTTTTAAAAAAAAGTCTAGAGTATTTTGAAAATTTATCAGGAGTCGATATATTAGAAGGTTCATTTATTAAATTTCTTGTTATATATGACCCGTATACAATACTAATTATATTTTTTTTATTTTCATTAGACATTTGTGGAACATAGAAATATAGAGTTTGTGTTTTTTTATCTTGATGTTTATATTTATCAAAGGTATAAATACCTTGCAAAATTCTATAAATAAAAGCATCTATAAATTTTTTATCTAACTTCTCTAAGTTGAATATAACTTTATTCTTAAAATTATTATTATAATGTATTATCGTTTTAATTTTAGAAGAAACATTTATTATATCTAAATGATTTTTAATACAAATATCGCTATTATTAGAAGCAACTTTTATAACATTATTATCTTTGATATATTTATTATCATTAATAAAATAAAATTTCATTTATATTATCTATTTTAATATTATTTTTTTAATATTATTTTTTAATATTTTTTATTCTTGATTTCGTCAGTAACATCTGTTAATATTGAGTTTTCAAATCTATATATTTTATCAGCAATTTCTAATGCAGATCTTCTGTGTGCTATTATAATCATTGTAATATTCTTTTCAATAGAACAATCTTTAATTGTATTTTGAACCAATTCTTCACATACAGGATCTAACGCTGATGTAGCCTCATCAAAAATTAATATATTAGGATTCCTTATCAATGCCCTTGCAATTGATATTCTTTGTTTTTGCCCCCCTGATAAAGAACTTAATTCGGTTCCCTCAAGTATAGTATTATATTTATTTGGTAATTTTGATATAAATTCGTGAGCATTAGCTTTAATCGCAGCATTTATAATATCTTCTTCGCTAATATTTTCCATTCCATATGCTATATTATTTGCAATTGTATCGCTGAATAATATACTATCTTGTGCAACATATCCAATTTTTTGTTTTAACCATTTATTATCATATGTATTAAAATCTATGTCATCTATATAAATATTACCCTTATTTATTGTCAAAATACCTAGAAGACATTTTACTATTGTACTTTTTCCTGAACCAGAATTGCCTATGATAGCAATTTTATCTCCAGGATTAATTTTAAAATTTAAATTTTCTATTAAATTATCTTCTGCCTTCTCATATTTAAAATGTATATCTCTAAATTCAATTTTACCTTCTAATTTATTTTTAAGAGGTATGTAATAACCTCTTGAATTTATATTAGTATCAAGAAGTTCTGTTATTCTCTTATAAGGTTCTCTGCATTTAAAAAATTCGTTATTATATTGTATTATTGCCATTATATTGTCGTATAAACTTTGATTATGAAGAATAAAAGAAATTAGACCTTCTGTATTATTTAAATATTTTGCCGCAATAATTATCCCTATTGTTGTAAATGCTGGAATATTACTAATTATTAATAAATTTATCCCATATACAAGTGTCTGTTTAAAAATGAAATTTAATTGATTATTACTAAACAAAATGTGTTTCTTATTACTTATATCTTCTGTAGCATAGGTTTTTATAATTGAAATATGCGATATTGTTTCATGAATATATGTATTTGTATTTCTATTTAATTCTTCATGCCCTTTCATTATTATCTTGTTGGCTTTTTCATATAATTTAGAAATTCCCATATTTATAGGAATTAATAGACATGCTATAATAGTTAATTTCCAAGATATTTTACTTAGCATCCATAATGTAGCTATAACGTGAACAAGAGACCTCGTAATAACATTTATATTTAGAGAAATACTATCTGAAACTATTCTAACGTCATTATTTATATATTCTAATAATTTATTAACAGGAGTTATTTCATAAAAGCGCGAATTCTGATTTATCAATTTATTGTATATAATTTTTCTCAATCTTATATTCATACAATTTTGTGAATATGTAAAACAAGCACCTCTAAGTGAGCACGCAACCATAGCAAAAATATTTGCATACAATAAAAGAATTAACCTTTCTTTCGAAAAATCACCCAACATTATTTTACCCATATGTTCATTTGCATATACGCTATAATAAGAACCTGTGCATCCAAAAATTAATCCTGCTATGCTATATTTCTTATCACTTTCTATTAATTCTATATACCTTTTTATTAATTTCATTTAATGTATAAATATATTATATATTATTTATATAATATGGTTCGTTATTAATAATTTTCATTGTTTTATTTACTTCAGTTTTCAATATATTTCCTCCATATTTTATAAACACATTTTCAAATAATATATTGAAAACATCTTCTTGTATTTTAGATTTTGAAGACTCCGGCGACTTAGGTAACTTAGGCGACTTAGGTGACTCAGGCGACTTAGGAGACTTAGGCGACTCGTTAGAATCCAAATTACTATTTTTTTTAGTTTTAAATGTATTCATTAAAAGTATCATAATATTATTCATCTCCATTTTAAAATCAATATCTGGCGAATATTGATATTCGTCAGAATCATAGTTTTCATTTAAAAATGTTGGTATTATTTCGCAATAATCTTTAATAACATTCATCGAATTATTTTTGTTTATTTTTTTAACTAATCCAAAATCATAAATCATTATATTATATTTACATGCTTTTAGATATATATTTATCCCATTAAAAATATAATGATAATACCCTTTTTCATTATTATAATGCCATAAAAAATTACCACCGTGACAATCATTATGAACATTTGATAATAAATTATGAAACGTAGCTATAGATATAAATGTCTGAAATAGTATATTATATAATAATTCATTATTTGATATTATTTCAGGATTATTTAATAATGTAGCTAAATCGCCATTTGCTATTTCATTTACTGAAATTAAACTAGATTTTGCACTTATTTCTCTTTTTTTACATAGACAACTTCTATATATTATTAAAAAATGTTTGGATAATTTTTTCATAATTATATCATCTGTAATTTTATTCATTAAACTAATTTCAAATAAATTACTAGCGTTTGTCTTCATTACTTTTGTTGCAATTGGAAAAACTCCAAGTGAATTTTTAACAGATGTTTTATAAATTTCTCCATTAAAATTATCTTTACTTATTCTTTTCTCTAAATTTATTATATTGCGTATCGTATATCCTTCACTGTCTTTAAATTGCTTTTTTTCTAAACAATCATCATCCTTTACATGCTTTAAATTATTTTTAATATAATTTAAAAAATATACTCTGTTATCTAGTGTGTATTTATTAACAATTAATTTGCTTTTTAAAAAATTAGATATTTTATTTGCAGTTTTAAAATTTTTATCATCTTCAATCATATCATTTAAAAAAACAGATTTTGAAGACCCTTTGCTTTTCGAAGACTTTTTTTTTGTAAATATTTTTCGCCTAATATTTGCTTGAATAATTTTTAATGATTTTTCAACATCTACAATGTTAGTATCCATAATTCATCTATTATATAAATATAAAATATAGTATAATATATAATGAAAAGTATTATAAAAGGTTTAATGTATTATGTTGATTTAGTAGATTATGAAGAAAAAAAATGTAAAATAAATACTAAAATAACATATACAATCCCTCCATACCAATATAATAGAATGTATGCTTATCCGCAAAGATATATATGATTATAATGTACATTTATTTTTTTTACTATTTGCCAATTCTTCTTTTGTTGGTTCATAGTTATTATTACTTAAATCTATGTCTTCTGGTATATTATCTTCTAGTAATTTTTTAAACATTAGATTTTCTAATTCTTTATCAATATATGTATCATTAACATAGAATGTATATTTAGCACTATTTGTTCTTTCATTTTCAACAGTTCCGTATTTCATTGGAATGTATTGAATAAAATCATTATTATTTTTAATATCGTAACCTTTAAAAGGAAATAATACTATATTATCTTCCGATATTACACCAATTATTTTAATTAATATTACATTTATTAAATTACCATTTGTAATAACAACAGCTTTTACATGTTTTCCTTGAAATTTACCCGCTCTATATAATATTAAATCTATATCAAACATATAGTATTCTGGATAATCATTGTGATATCTATATCTTAACATTAAATCGTGTACTATTTGTATTTTTTGTTTTGGATCTTTACCTGGTAAATCCATTATACTATTATTATTTAATTTTTCATCTATGAACTTATATATCTTATTATAGTGTTTTAATAATAAGTTTATTTTATTATTATCTTTTTCAACCTTAGGATTTTTCCATTTACTCCAATTATTACCTTCTACTGCTATTATTAATTCATTACAATTATTATTAAATACTTCTTTTAATTTTTCATTATAAGTGTTATTATCATATTCATAATAATATACATTTATAGCTTCTTTTTTCACGTTAACATCATAGGGTATACTAGAATTTATAATATGTCTATTCCATGGATATTCACCTGTATTTTCATACATAATACGCGCATTTGAAGGCATATATTTAAAACGATTATCATAATTAATAGAATCATTATTCATATTGAATTTTTCTATTCTTTTTTCTTTATCCTTTAAATATCTCTTAGTTACTATAAAAAATATAATAATTACCAAAACTATTGATAATACATTATATAATAATATTATATTACTATAATTCATATTTATATGCTTCTATAATCTAATAAGGAAATTATTGTATTTAAATATTTTTCTTATATATTCATTATAAGATTATAGAAATATATAATTATTATTAATATATATAATATTGTCGAAATAAGGTAAAACATATCATGAAATTTAAATAGAGTTTGCTTACTATAATATTTCATATTTCTATAATTTAATAAAGAAATTATATGTATTTTATGCAATTTTTTCATTTATATTAACTAAAAATTTATTAATATATATAATTGCCATTATGATATATGTAATTGATATTAATATTGAAAACAAATAATATCTATAATCATTTCCAAATATATATTTTTTTATATAATTAATAATATATTTATAATATTCCATAAATTTCTCGTAATAATACATTTTATGATAATTGTAATAAATCATATTATATATTTCTATAATCTAATAAGGAAATTATTGTATTTAAATTGTTTTTTATTCTGTCTTCTGTATCATTTTCAAAAACATAATCATTATTATAACTATCTTCTTTACTAAATTCTTTAACATTTGCTATATTTGCACAACAATTTAGATCAGTAGTATCTGTACATTCGTAACAAAAGGGTTGATTATATTCTATATCGCTATATTTTGTAAATCCAATTCTTTTAACTCCTACGGGCAATTCGCAGTATCCATTTATACATCCACCTCTATTATTATTATAGTTTGTATTTGCCTTATAATAAGGACATTCGTCATTTGAAGAACATTTTTTATCCCAAATACTATAATAGTTTTTTTCTTTACCTTCTTTAGTATAATAAGAATCGCATTCAAATTTTTTTTTTATATTATTATTACCATAACATGCATATACACCGTTATTTAGCATATTAATTGTATCTGCATTATTATCATATTCTAAATAATCTTTTGGTAATTCTAATCTTGTAATAAAATTCTCTATTATATCAAGATTTTGAATATTATTAATGACATCATATTTCATAATCGGTATTAATACTTTATCATTATTTAAATATATATTATATGTCGTATTATCATCATTTTTATTAAAATAGTATCTTATAGTATTATAATTATATTCTATTGGAGGATAAAATAATTTTAATCTATAATAATCAAAATCTTTTAATCCATTTATATAATATCTTGAATATTTTAATAGATTCATATATTCGCTATCAATAACAACATATGTAAAAAGATAATCGAATTGTTTTTCTACTAACTTTAAATCTTCTAGATTAATTTTTTTTAATCTAATTCTTGTAATATCTTGCCTGTATGCTTTTATAATTGCTTGAATAAATAAATAATCGCTCATATAAATATATGCAACTGTTTTCCCATTAAAATCCCAAATACATTTTTCCATACCAATTCTTAAATGACTTAAACAAACAAAAATACCTTCTTTATAAACATCATTAGATCTTGTAATAATACCATTAAATATATATTTTGAAATATATGGATCTATAAGTAATTTAAATTTGTCTGTTTTTAGAGATATAATTTCTTTTGAAATTTTGTTATTTTTTTTAATATAATCAATTATATTTACAAATGTCGTAGTTGTAATTTCTTGTTTATTTTTTTCGCTAATATTTAAAATATTATCATTAATATATATATAATCGTCGTCTCCATTAAAAAAATATTCATATTTATATGCGTACAAATATAGTAAATATAATATAATTATTGATATTATTATAAATATAAGAACTAAAGACATATTATTCATTTTTTTCTTTCCTTATTAAAGTAGTAGATAAAGAATGTTTTCAAGAAAAATTATAAGTATTTCTATATATTTAATGATAGTTATATTAATATTTATAATTAAACCTGAAATTATGTTTAATTCAAAGGGAGAAATGAAAAATTTTGGTTATTATATAAATGAAGAAACTACTATTATTCCGGTAATATTGTTTTTACCTATATTAGCATTATTATTATTCATATTTACATTAATTATAGAATGTATATATACATAACATACATAACATACATAATATATATAATATAATGGAACTACTATCTGATGATGATTATAACATAATAAATATGTTATGTGGTAATAAAACAATATATTGTGAAATATTAATTTGGTTAAAAACATTTAATTATAATTTAAAAATATCAAAAGATAGTTGTATTATAGTAACTGGTAAGACATGTATAGGTAAAACATATTCAATAAATAAAATTTGTTCAATGATAAACTACGAAGTTATAAATATAAATAATAATAATTGTTATAATTCCGCTGAATTAAATGATATAATATTTAAGAGCACTACATCTTCACTTATACAACAGTTAACTAACAATATTAAAAAAAAAGTAATAATTATTGATAATTTTGATTGTATATATATGGCGGATAAAACAATTAATGCAACACTTTTAAAAATATTAATAGATAATAAAATTAAAAACATACCTATAATATGCTTAGCGAATGAGGAAATAATTAAAAAGATCGGTGACATAAAAAAAGTATGTAAAATATATAATTTGAGTATTCCTACAAAAGAAGATATATATAGTTATTTTTCTAATATATCTATATCATCTTCTGTTATTAAAAAATTATCAAAAAAAAATATAGATAATTTATATGAAATATCAAAGGGAAATTTAAGTAAGTTATTTAGTAATATTGATAAAAATAAAAATGAAATATTATATGACGATGAAGTAGATGATGATATTGATATAAATATATTATATTTAAATAATTTTAATAGAAATAAGGTAATAAGAATTATTAATAAGGAACAGTGGGTTGTACCCCTAAAATTTCATGAAAATATAATTCTAGAATTAAATAATCGCAATATATCGCTGAAAAATAAGATAGAATATTACAAACAATTTATAGATATTATGTGTCTATACGATTATTATATGTATAAAAACAATAATGAGGCGTGTGTCGCTATATTTGCATATTGTATATATCATTTATCATTATTTAAATATAAAAAGGATGCTTCTCCAAATTTAGGAAAATTTACTAAAATATTGACATATTTATCTTTACAAAAAAAAAATATAAAACAAAATTATAAATATAATAAATTTCCTTTATATCAAATTCAAAATTATCATATTAATTTATGCAATAGAAAATTTATCTCCTTTAATTAGATAATCAAAAAATATGAATAACATAGGATCCCCTCAAGAAAATAAAGGTATAATAGAAAATATAAGCAAATCGATTGAAGAATATGTAGTGAGTACTAAAGACGGTATAGTAAATAATTCTGTTGTAAATAAAGGATCGGAGGCTATTACTGCTAGCTCGCAGATAGTTTCAAGTGCTGTAAATAATATGACTATGGAAAATGCAAAAGAGATTATGATTGATACTGTTACTAATAGTTCTGCTTCTATATATTTTATAATAATTCTTTTAGTACTTGCAGCAATAGTATGCTATATAATATATTATATTATAGTTGATAATATAATATATCAAAAAAGAATATTAATACCTGGTACTGAAACACCAGTATTGTGCTCAAAGCACACAAAATTACCTTATACTGATGTTTTAGATAGTGGTAATGGTAATAAGAGAACTTATTGTTTCTGGATATATATATTAGATATTAATGCATTACAAGGAGGAAATTATAGACATTTTGTTACTATAACTGACAAAAAAAATAAACCTTCTGATGTTCATAGATCATCATTGTGTATTAGATTAAATAACAAGAATAATTCTTTAGATTTTAGATTTGGTACTGTTAATAACAATACTCCTCTCGAAATAGGCAGTGCCAGTACATTTAATACTTTTATTGATGATTCTGGTATTAAATTAATGTGTGGAATTAATATAAAATATATTCCTATACAAAGATGGGTTCATGTTGCTGTTGTATTAAATGATAATGGTGGAGGAAGTGTAACCACATATGTAGATGGAAATTTTGTAGAAACATTAAATAATAAAAATATAAAAGATTTAGAAGGAGACCCTAATATACAAATAAATGTTGGTAAACTAAATTTAGAACATATAGGTACTTTATATGTAGGTGGTTTAGAAACACCTGTTGATAGTAATATTCCTCTTGGATTTTCTGGACTTTTAAGTCGATTTACTATATTTAACTTTGATTTAAATAGAAACGATATATACAAAGAATATGCACAAGGACCTATCAAAGGCGGATTGTCTGCATTAGGATTAACTGCATACGGAATTAGAAATCCTATATATAAATTAAATAGTAGTGATCCAATTGTATATTATTAATAGTTTATATAAATTTATTGTATTTTTTATTTCCATATTTAAATTAGATAGTTAAAAAATTTTAAAAATGGAGTATCACCCTATTACGCAAATTATAATATCTTTAATTATATTACTATTGATGGGATATGTGGCATATAATATATATATAATAGAACTTCGCCACATGTTCAAAGGAAACAATGATATTAGAAAAGAAACTGAAATAATAAATGGAATATATGATTATAGTTCTTCTGAAATAAAATTTAATACTGTAAACAAATCACATATGTATTATAGAGATATATCTCCTTCAATTAATCAGCAAGGTGGTGCGGAATATAGTTATAATTTTTGGTTATATGTAGACCAAAATGGATTGAATAAATTAAAAGAAAATTCTGATACTGCCGAAGTTAATAAAAAAGATATTGTATTGTTTTATAAAGGAGAAAAAGCAGTATATTATAGCAAAAATAATTATAATTGCCACTACAAAATGCAAGGTAGCAATAATTATGTCAATTTAATTACAAAAAATCCATTAGTTAGAATAAAACATGATGGTACAAGTATAGCGATAGATTATAATAATATTTTATCTCCAGATTCATATCAAAATAATTCTATTTATAAAAAATGCGAATATCAAAGTGTAGAAGGAGATTGGCAGGATAAAAATAAAAATATGTTAGGAATATATGATATTACATTTAATAATAAATGGTTTATGGTTACTATTGTAATAAAGGAGGTCGCAGATAATAATAATATTTTAAATAAAAATCGTGCAGTTTGCAGATTGTATATAAATAGTATGTTAATTTTTGAGAATAAGGTTGAAACAATGTATGGATCTGATATTTATTCAGCTACAATGAAAAATAATAAATCCCCTTTTTATATTAATCCAAATATGAATTTAAATAATAATGATATAGGAAAAAACCCTTATTTTAATATTAATACAGCAAAACATACTAATAATCAAAATGATGTTCGTGATTTAGGAGATATTTTAAAAATGGCAGATTTAAAATATTATAATTATGCAATAGATCAAGATATGATAAATAGCATATATAGAAAGGGATTTTATAAGGATGTAATAACATCAACTACTTTAGTAAATAAACAAAAACATTATGTATTATCTCAATATGAATTAGATAATAATAAGATTAAAGAATTATAATTTTAATATATATAAATATTAATAAATATTAAAACAAATGCCACCCAAGATATCATTGGCCGAATTGTATACATTGAAAGATAAAAGAGAGTTTTCTAAATATATTACCTTTGATAATATAATTAATATATGTCATAAAAAAATAAAGAATACCGCGACAATAGGTGGTATGAATATATTTTACGAAATACCTTATTATATATATGGAAAACCATTGTATAAAATTGAAGATTGTATAAAATATGTAGTAGATTCGCTAAGAAATAATGGTTTTTTTGTACAAATACTTCCAGAACCAAATACAAATATGATATATATATCGTGGAATCCAAATGAAATTAATAAAAAGAAATTATTAACATAAAATATATAAATTATTTTTGTTCATTTAATAATTATATAGAATAAATTGCAATAAATACAGACTTACAATTAATATAATTATATTAGTATTAACATCTAAATTTGCAAGATAAGATGCAATAAGAACTGAAGCAATAATCATTATACTATCCCCAATAATTGCATAATATGACATTTCGTCAGCATAATCTTTAAATACATCTATCATTTTATTTGAACCTTTTTGAATGGATGTTATCATTATATAAAATAATATGTCGTGAGTTATTTGTAAAATTAACATCAAAATTATGAAATTTATTATGGAAAACTCATCAAAAATATAATAATATATATATCTTGCAATTATAAAAACTATAAATATTATGAGTACATCTGCAATTACTGCAGATAATTGAAATTTTTTATACCAAAATCTTAGGAAATTACTTTGTATAATATTAGCGTATGATAAAACTATACCTATGGCATCAACAATAACTATTGCAGTTAAAATTGGCAAATAATCTTCTTTTTTATCAAAATAAGATATATCTTTGAAAGTCATTCTATATTATTATATATTATATAAGTTAGATATTTTTCATCATTTTATTAAAAAATATATATAAATATATTTTATCTTATAATATCATAAGGATAATGCAAATTTTTGTTAAGACATTAACAGGTAAAACTATAACATTAGAAGTCGAATCTTCAGATACTATTGATATGATTAAAAGTAAAATTCAAGATAAAGAAGGTATCCCTCCTGACCAACAACGTTTAATTTTTGCAGGAAAACAACTAGAAGATGGAAGAACTTTAGCGGATTATAATATTCAAAAAGAGTCAACATTACATCTTGTTTTGCGTCTTCGCGGAGGATTATAAAGAATAAAAAATGACTACTGTTTTATTTTTTATTATTACAATGACTAATAATACAAATTGCTATGTATTAAATGATATTTTTATAATATTGTTGATTTTTTATAGCATTTTAATTACAATTTTAATTTTCTATTGTTTACTAATTTCTATTATGTTTATTACAGAAAGAAAAAAAGAAGAATCTGTGAAAACTTTATGTGATAGTTTGAGTTCTTTAGATAATATTGATGATTTTGATATATCTGATAATTGTGATGCAGAATATATTAGCGGAGAACAAATGCTAGATAATATAAAAAGAACTCCTGAAATGTACTATCATTACAAAATTATAGAGTATGAAATAATTAAAAATAATAATATAAGAGAATTTCATAAAAAAGAAACTTTCAAAGAATGTTTAGAAAATTTTGGTTTTCATTTACCATATAAAAGTGCCCCTGATACTCTAAAGATAATAATAAATCATTGCATAAGTGAAAATTATAATATTAAAATGGTTTTAGAAAAAATAGAATACGATGAAAAAACACAAATAAAATTAAAAATTTAAAAAAATAATTATTTTATGTTTATTGTAATTTAAAAATGTTCTATTATTTTTTAAAAATAATAAAAATTGATTACCTTTTGTAAATAAAATATTATACAAATGTACAAGAACAACATTCGCCCTACCAACATCGCGCTCAATACCGATGAGTATTCTCTAGATTACAACGATGAGTTTTATGATGTAAGTTTGCTTAATAATAAGTTGTATAAGCAAAAGTCTAAGAAGAATAGTGACTTTAATGATAAAATTCAGGTAAAGAATAATAGTCGTATTCTTCTCGCACGTAATAGGGATGCTCTTTATGCATTGAAGAATCGCAGAACTGTAAACAACGATTGGAAACAATTCAATAATAATCAAATGTAAAGGTTTCTGTATCTTAAAGATTCGGTAAAAAGTTAATTGTAAAAGGATATTAAAGGAAATGACATATACATATGTATATATATGTTATTTTTTTTAATTTCTAGTACTAATTTATTTATAAAGCATTTTTAATTTTATCAAAAAATACCTTGTATTCATTGTAATTATCTTTGAAAAAAATAATATTTTTACCTATATACTCTTTAAATCCGGGTATAATTTTTAAAGGCATACTTTTTCCAAATAATTTCTTATTTTTAATAAGGTATGTTATATTTTCAAATATATATTGTTGAATATATGCCGGTTCTACATCTGTATTAAAACTTAAAGGGATACTAAAACTTAATAGGTGAATTAATATTGGTCTTTTTTCAAAATTTAATTTATAGTTAAATGTATAACTTATACTTTCTTCATAGTATTGATTATTACGTGTTTCTACTATTATATCACTTCTACCATTCGCTATTTTAGGTTTCTCTATATTTGGATATAATATTTTAATAGATCTCAATATATATTCTTTATCATCGTCCGTAAAATTCTTTCTTGTATAAGGATTTTTGAAAGGTTTATTATCTTCGATAGAATTTCTCCATGCTTTATATAAAGATATTACATAAAATGCTACATTATATGAATTGGCACCTTCTTTATGTTTTATAGATATAACATTTCTAAGTTTTTTTAAGGGCATATCTTCCCATCTTTCAGCAAGATATGGATCCATCTCATTAATATTATTTTCAGTAATTTCAGTTACTAAGTCCGCTTTTGTTTTTTTATATCTATCTATATTTGCCTTAGATTGAAAATGACTATGTCCGCTTGAAGAACTTCTTGGAGTTCCTGACCAACTAATAGATTTACTAATAGTCTGAGAATTATAATTACTATTAATAAGAAATAATATATTAATAATTGTTTTTGTAATTAGTGAATCTAGTAAATCCAGATGATTTTCTATAGTTTTAATATTATCGTAACTATATACCCTTCTAACTTCAACTTCGTCTTTTATAATGACAATAATAAATTGTAATGCTATATATTTTTCTATATTATCATTTAAATTTTTAATAACTTCTCTTTTATTTTTATTTGTTGAAGAATAAAATAAAATATTACGCATTTCATCTAAGACCATCGTATTTAATCTACTACCTCTAATATCATTTATACCAATGTAATATGTCTCCTTCCACATTTTTGCCAATATTCTTTTAGTTTTTTTAATTGCACTTTGTGTATCGGGTGCAGTAGGTGGTTTAGATGTTATACCGGGCGTTCTTAATGGATCATACATATAATTTTCAACCCATCCATGTTGTAGTTTCAATATATTTTGAGTATTTTGATTATGATTATTATATATACTATTAATTATATCATTAATTTCAACCAATATTTTATTATAAGATTTTACATAAATATTATGCGAATTAGTGTTAGAAAGGTATTCGCTCAGTTTTAATAATCCTATATCATATGATATAGGTTTTGTAAATAATGATGCTATTAATTGTTTATTTTTCTTAAGAGTATTAAAAGGTATGTATATTATATCCTTTACCTTTTCATAAGAATCTAATATAATTTCGTTATCTCCAGAATCAGAAGATTTGGATTTAGATTTAGATTTAGATTTGGATTTAGATTTTGGCGATTTACTATCCCTTATATCTAGTTTTTGCTTGCATTTATCATATATATATTTAATTCTATCATCGTCGTTAAGAGGTTTATTAGTTTTTGGATTAGTTATTTTAGATATAACTCCTTTTTTAAAATCCTTATAATTTTTAATAAATGTATCGCATTCTTTAGCAGATAAATTATTATTTTTGTCTTTTTTAAATATGATAGTTTTAGCTTCTAAAGACATATTCTAATATATCACTATATAATATATATAATATTATCAAATAATATATTATCAAATAACAAATAATATATTCTATTATAATAGAATAAATGAAAAAAAACGTAAAATTTGTATTGCCTAAACCTAGTAATAATGATAATCTAAATACAGATTTTTCTTCACGATTAGAATATTATGATGATGAAAAAAATGGTATATTAAACATAGTCAGAATAAAACCAAGACCTTCAATAATCGCTCGCAAAAATGTTCATAATCCAACTTCAAAATCAACTGCTAAAACTCCCAAATCAACTGCTAAAACTCCCAAATCAACTGCTAAAACTCCCAAATCAACTTCTAAAACTCCCAAATCAACTCCTAAAACTCCCAAATCAACTTCTAAAACTCCCAAATCAACTTCTAAAACTCCCAAATCAACTCC
>Ga0102863_1000096_pt1 | contig 27591 bp, 9 predicted proteins | sample Colrivmet1449A02_FD_78451 | JGI IMG/M metagenome (GOLD analysis project Ga0102863, IMG submission 78451) | Estuarine microbial communities from the Columbia River estuary - metaG 1449A-02 | ecosystem: Environmental > Aquatic > Marine > Intertidal zone > Estuary | place: USA: Columbia River...
GAAATGCTTTTAAAGAATTTGGTGATTAAGAGACAAATCATAAGCACTAAAGATAAAATTAGAAATTTAAATAGAAAACTAGAAGAGATACATCAAGAAAAAGCAGAAGTTTTCGGTCTTTGTTTAGAAGACTTTGTTGAAAAGAAAATGAATGAGTTAACTATTTTCAATTCATTCTATAAAAATAAAACTTTAAATGAAAGACTGTTTTCTGAAGATGAGTTCGATAGATTGCCAGAGGCAGAAATATCAAAACTAGTTGGCATATTAAATAATTTTTACATTAATTTTTCTCATCCAGAAATTAAAAAAATCTGCGCTTGTCATTTCTTTATTAGTATCTTTGGGTTGTGTGAGGATGATGCTTTTAATTTTTTTGGCAAAAGGATATGCGATTTGAGTATTTTGCAGATAAATCTTTTTTCTCAAGGTAGATATTTTAAGAGTTTAATGCAGTCGAGAAACGAGCAAGCGATGCCTCCTTCAGACGTTATGGACGATCCAGATAAAATGATAGAATGGTACGATCAAATGTCTCATGGTCCAAAAGCCGAGTCTGATGGTGTTTCTTATTTTGGAGCAAGCAAATCTGAACTTCAAGAGATGGCTGGCGGTAAAGCAATAGATGTGCAAGAATTCGCTAAGAAGAAGAACAACTCTATGAGCACCAAAGACTTTATCGAAATGCATGGAATATAGTGTAATGTAAGTCAGGTTTATGGCAAATCCAACGATCACTTTTAATACAACGTTAAATCAGGCTGGGGCTTTGAAGGATGCGAGAACCCTAAGAAATAACTTAGGGAAACCGATTGATATTAAGCTCAACACTAGGTCTTTAGCTCAGCCGCTAGGAAGAATTACAGGCGACGTTGCTGAATTTACTAAGTCACTACAAGCTGCTACTGCTCGCGTAACCGCATTCGGCGCGACCTCTGGGGGTATCATTGCTGTAAGCCAAGCTATCTCTATGGTAGCTAAGTCAGTAATTGAAGTAGACAAACAATTAATTGAATTAAATACATTCCTAGGGCAATCTCAATCTGGGCTTAAGTCTATAGGAGATTCTTTATTTAAAGTAGCTAAAAATACAGCAAGCTCATTCGCCGACACTGCTGAAGCTGCAAAAGAATTTGCTAGACAAGGTTTGTCTGTTGAAGAGACTCTAAAGAGAACTAACGACGCGCTTGTTCTTTCAAGAATATCTGGATTAGGAGCTGCTGATTCAGTTAATGCTTTAACGACTGCTATTAACAGCTTTAATAAGTCTGGGCTGGATTCTGCTGAGATAGTTAATAAGCTAGTAAAAGTTGACTCTAACTTTGCTGTTAGCGCCGCTGACCTTGCTCAAGCGTTAACTCGCGTAGGTAGCGCTGCTCAAGATTCAGGAGTAGGCTTTGAAGAGTTGATTGCTGTAGTTACCACGGCTCAACAAACAACTGGCCGTGGCGGTGCTATTATCGGTAACGCATTAAAGACCATATTCACAAGACTTAAAAGACCAGAAGTTCTAGATCAGCTACAAGAACTTGGAGTAGCAGTTAAAGATCAAAACGGGGCTCTTCTCAGCGGCACTCAGATATTAACGAATTATATCTCTGCTACTAAAAACTTAGGACAAGTAGAGAAAGCTAGAAACGATGAGTTGCTTGGTGGCGTATACCAAATCAACCAATTAAAGGCTATCACTAATGACTTAGCTAAAGCTAATGGTATTTATGCTAGATCTTTGCAAATAGCAAACTCTGCCACTGATGACGCTACGAAGAAAAATGATGAGTTAAATAAAAGCCTTTCCGCAGTAATTCAAAATACAAAAACAAATTTTGAAAAAAGAGGCGGATCTATTGGCGAGCCAATAATTAAACCTTTAGTAAAAAGAATTGCTGGAGCAAGTAATTTTCTCTTAGACAATCTCGGGGTAGATAAGAATTCTACTGACAAAGATGGCAAAGAAATTGGAAACACATTCGGACAATCTTTCTTAAAGGGCGTCGGGGAAGCAGTTGCTGGTCCTGGATTAGTGTTGATTGGAGTTTTAGCTCTTAACATTGGCAAGAGACTAGTATCATTCGTTTCTGACGCTGCTAAGGTTCTATTAAATATTAATTCTGTTGCTGGTAACACTCAAGCCATAGAGCAAGCAATTAATAATACTTTAGCTCAGCAGCCTAAGATAACTAAAGCAATCCTTTCTGGGCAAATGACAAGAGAGCAAGCTGCTTCTCAATTACTAAGAGTCTTTACTCTACAAAATCAGCAATTAATGTTGCAAAAAGGACTTGCTTCTAGCATAGCTCAGAGTTTCTCTAAGAGTGGTTACATAGCTAGCCCAGAAATAGGTATTTATAAAAATACAAAAAGAAAAGCTTCTGGTTATATTCCTTCTTTTGCTGCTGAAAAAAGAGAAGCAATGTCTTATGGCGCAAGCCCTAATGTTCAGCCATACATGACTAAAGCTGTCATTAAAGGAGTGCCTCAAGATGTAGTAGTTAACACTGGAGAAACAATAATTCCAAATTATGCTGGCGGTAGAGACACAGCTATCATTCCTAATTATGCTAAAGGAAATGTTCCGAATTTCGCTGGGAAGCAATTTAATATAAGTTCTTCGCAGGGATTTAGAACGCTGCTTCAAAAAAATGCTCAAAAAATCACAAACATTAAGTATATAACCGAAAATGGAGTAGTAGAAAATTTAGATCCTCGGGGATACAAAGTTCAATTTGGGCCTGCTGTAAGAAGAGATGAATACAAAGGCCAGCCTCCCCCAAAAGGATATAAGTCATGGGAAGAATTTAGAGAAGCTACAAATACTATTTCTGTCAGAACTACTAGCGGACAAAGAAAAACTTTTAGAGCAGATAGAATTCTTCAGGTAAACGCTCTGGGCAATTCATTTGTGCCATCAGGCACTCTTCAGCAAGCTAATAACCTAACTTCTCCATTTAACGCTAAAGCTTTGAGAAAAATGGGAATAGAAAACGTATCAAAAGTTAATACAGCTTTAGCAAACCCATCTTCTTTTGCAAGTGCTAGTTTTGAAGACGTGATGAAATCATTGACTGCTAAAACTAAACGTAATTTAGCTTCAGGATACATTCCAAATTTTGCAGCGGGAAGATATATGCCTCCATCTTCTAGGCCTAGTGCTAGGGTCGGGGCGTCTGCTGGATTAAAAGCTGCAGACCCTGCTAGACAATCAAGCTTCGGGGATTCTATTGGTAGCGCAGTTTCTACAGCTTTATATTATTTTTTACCTAGTATATTAAGTGGATTTGCAAATGAAAAAAATCAATCACAAATAACTTCAGGCCTTCAAGGCGTTGCGATTGTTGGTCCACTTATAGCGGCAATAAAAGGCTTTGCCTCAGGAGGAGTGAAGGGGGGCCTTAGTAAAGGGCTTGGCGCTGCCTTACCTGCTACATATTTATATAGTCAAGCTAGCGGCTTAGAAAAAAATGTAAAATCTGATATCCTTGAAAAAGCCAGAGACAAAGCTCTAAATGGTTTTAATAAGCTAACAGAAAATATTGGAGATTTAACCCAAACAATATCCGATTTAGATGCTCAATATGCTGATCCAAATGCAAGACCAGACGCATTAATAAAATTAGGCAAAAGAGAGCAAGACTTATTAAAGAAAATATCTTTAAATAATCCTGAGGCTGCGGTAGCTTATAAATCAGCGGGAACTCCAGTAGAGAAGCAATCGGCTTTAGCAACAGCAAAAGAAGCAGCCCAAAAAGAAGCTTCTATTTCTAAGAGTGTTTTAGATTTTTCTGAATTAGATGCGGCCAAGAGAGATGCTAAAGCAGTAACTTCATTTTTTAAAGATTTAGCCGGACAATTAGACAATGAGAAAGTAGATGTGTCTTCTTTGAATGGTGGAAATTTTAATGATTTTCTTAAGAAAGGTGGAATTGGAAAAACCGCTGGAGTATTTTCTAATACAGAAAGTGGAAAACAATTGACTGATTCTTTTATTAGCTTCTTAAAGAACCAAGAGAAAATAGTAAATTTAAATAAAACCACAGAAGCTAAACTCGCTGAAGTAAAAAAACCTCTTATAGCTTTACAAGGAAAAGTCGAAGCAGCGCAAGGATTAAGAGCCGCCTCGAAAGAAGCCAGAGGCGGATACTTAGAAAACGTAAGCAGATTCGCAGGAAACTTCGGAGATAGAGCTGCTATAGAAGGAAAAACTATTGTAGATAAATATAATTTATCAAGACCAGAGAAAGAAACTTTTTCTAATAGAATGAGAGTCGAGTCTGGCAATTTAAGCTCTTTTGGATTGAAAGGAATTGTAGATGCTTTAGCAAAAGAAGGCCCAAGCGAATCTTTTGGTAAAAAATTACAGTCATTAACAAAAGATCCAACTACTAATCCTAAAGATTTAGAAGTGCTGAAAAGAATCTTAGCTCAAAATATTACAAGTACTCGTAAATTAGAAAATATAGAAAAGATAACCAATATTCAAAAAGAGTATTCTTTAAAAAACTTATCTCTTCAAGAAAAACTATCTTTCGGAGGCGGAATCAAAACTTCTATAGATGCCTCTTCTAAAATAGATTCAATAAAAAATACTCAAAGAGGAGCATTGCAGTATCAATTGGGATCTTTATTTGGGTCAAAAGAAACTCAAATTGGAGGACTAGCTAACTTCGGCACAAATCTTAAAGATAAATACGCTGGTCTTTTCGAGGGCGAAGGCGGGAAACAAGCTTTTGGAGGCATAGCTGATTTATTAACAGAGTTAAGAGCTTCTGATATTAAGCAGTCTTTGTCTAGAGACGCAGCTACAGCTAGAAGTATGGGTCAATTTGGTTTAGCTGGTCAATTGGAAAGCAAGTTGGACCCAAGGAATCAAGGTCAAATTTATGACATGGCTAGATTGCAATCCGAGCAGCAATTAGGAATCACTCCAGCAAAATTACTAAAAGAGACTACTAACGAACTGGGCAGAGCTGACGCCACAGAGAGAGCATCTAAAATGGCAGAAGACGCGAGCCTTAAAGGTTTAGAAGATAAATTAAAACCTGAAGTAAATCGCATAACTACTGCTTTTGTTGAACAAATTAATAAAATCCAAGAGCCTCTAAAAGCTAGTTTAGAAACCGCATTCGGTAAAGGAATGGAGATTGCCAACGCTACTTTAATAGCTAAAAATTTAGATCTTAGCAGCATCATAGGAGGCAAAACCACTCCAGAAACAGATGAGTATAGAAGCGCTCCAATCACAGAAGAGCAAGTAGCATCGAGAAAAGCTCAATTAGGCTTAGCTGGTGGATTTATCCCTAATTTTTCTCAATCAGCAATTTCTGACGCTGTAAATAGAGAAAAAACAGCATTAACACAAAGAGGCATCCCGGCTTCAGTAATTGGAGGCAGCGTTCCTAATTTTGCTAAAATAAATATAGAGCAAAGCAATAAATTAATGAACAGATCTAATCCAATGGGATTTGCTGTTACTAATAGCGTTGATGAGCCAAATGGTTTGGCGAGTATTGGTTTAGCTTCTGGAGGATTTATTCCTAATTTTGCTGATGATCCAAAAGCGATAGAAGCGTTTAAAAATGCCTTAATTCAAACCTTGACAGATGTATCTCAAGTAGAGGAGATAAAGAAATTTGATAAACAACAAGTCCTTGCTGCTATAAGCGAAGTGTCTGAGAGTGGTGGCAATAAATTTAGATATATTTCTAAAGATTCTTTATCTCAAATAGTAAAACAAATTCAACCACTAGCTGCTTCGGCTGGTCTATCTATCGAAAATCCTTATTTATTAGCTCCACAAGCGCAAAGCTCAAAAGCAATTACCAAAGAAGAGTTTATCCCCAAGAATTTTGATAGTGAGAGTAGATATTTTCCAGATCCCAAAACCAAAGGAACTCCCAGAGTTGCAACATATTTAACAACTGGGTTAGAATATGAAACGGCTGCCAAAGCTCAAGAAACTCTCAAAGTTCAAGAAACTCCCAAAGTTCAAGAAGCGAAAAAAGAGCAAGCTAAGTCAGAATTGATTAAACCTTCTATCACTCAAGCAGTTCCCGAAGCTGAAAAAACAATAAAAGAAGTAATTGCTAAAGTAGTTAAAAAATCAACTCCAAAAGCAAAGCTTAGTAAACCTAAAAGTAAACCTGCTAACTCAATTTCTTCAAGCCTTGCTCAAAGCAGCGCTGATCCTAGTTCTAGCATATATGAACCCGGAGCCACTAATTTTGAGAAATTAACTTATGTAAAAGCAAAAGCTGAAAGACTTGCAAAAGAACAAAGTATAGAATTAATTAAGAAGAGATCTACTCTGCGAAGAGACCGTGAAGGAAATACGCTAAAATCATATTCAGATTTTTGGAAGAAAAATACTCAAAATCAGGACTACGGCACCGTATACGACAAGTTTGTAGCTAAAAAATTTGTAAATCCAGAAATAGGATTAGAGTCTGGGCAATCTCTGTTGCCATTAGAAATGCTTGGCAGAACAAAAGAAGGCCGATTTCAAAAATCGATAGAAACACTTGTAAATGAATCTTTAATTAAGCAAAAGCAAGCTGCTGACGTTCAAAAAGAAGTAGAGGCTTTAAAGAAAGGAGAGCAGGCAAAATCTATAGCTGAAAAGGCCAAAGAATTAAAAATACGTAGTACAGAAAAACAAATCCCATTAGTTTACGATAGTGCTACACAATCTTTCAAGCCAAGCGAAAGCAAACCGGGCAAAGGCCAACTTCCTTTATTTGAGCAAGAAAGATCCCAAGGTTCTTTCGGAAAGGGCCTTGGAACATATACGAGAGCTAAAGGATTAAAATATTTATCATTAGCCGAGCAACAAGAAGCTCAACGTATTAAAAATGAAAATCTAAATATTAAAAATGAATTAATATTAGAGCAGATGCAAAAGGGTCCATTTGAAAAGAAATATAGAGCTTTATTAAGGCAAGAGCCTAGAGCATATGAAAGCACATTTTATAATCTATTTGATCGTAGCTCAGTCTATCGCCCTAATGACGGTCTGCCAAGAGGTGTTTATAATCCTAAGCCATCAATTTTTGCAGATTCGCCCTTAGAAGCCTCCGTGAGGAAACAAGCAGAGCAACAAGCGGAATCAGCGAGGCGACAAGCAGAGCAACAAGCGGAATCAATAAGAAATCAAATAGAAGCTCAATCAGCACAAGAATCGCTTCAAGAGTCTTTAAGAAATAAACGTCAAGGGCAGCTTTTAACTGCTCCCGAAGCTAATTTTCAAAATCTTGAAATAATTCGAAGAGAAAAAGAAGCTAGAAGAAGAAGTAAGCTTCCTCCTGAATTTATTCAGCGATTATCTAGCTCAAGTGGCGAAAGCGAAAGCAGATCATTTAAAATAAAGAATATTGCAGCTTATTATACTGGCGAGCCGACTAGGCCTATGGCGACCATGGAAGTCGGCGGAAAAGATTTAGCGTTTTATAGATCCTCCAAAGGGACGAGTAACAAAATACAAGGAAATTGGTATCCGTTTTTTGGCATAGGGGAAAGGGGTTGGATTATTAAAGGTGGTGTTTCGCAAATGGAAAGTGGGTATGGTAACCCGGAAATCAAAGCGGCCATGGATTGGTTAAACAATAATTACTCTGGATCAGACCCAGAAGTTGTTTTTGAGAATTTAAAATCAAAAACTGGCTTAGCTCCATCGGCGGGAGCAAAGATTATGGCTATGGAGACTTATGGCAGAAAAATCGGCATGAATTCAAAGATTAGCGCCGCTACGCCTGATTTAGTGTCTGAACATATTAAAAATATTTTAAGCGGAGTTGAAAGCAAGGCTCCTTCTGAGGGCCCCTTGAAACGAACTTCCGGGATAGATTTGGAAGGAACTAGTACGTTATTTAAAAAAGCCGGCCCCGGATTTTTATACACAGGATCTTTTGGAGAGTCTCCTCAAGTCTCTAGAGATTTGCCAATTTATAGTTCAGAAGGGTTCAAAACTACAAAAGCATTATTAGAATCTAATCCAGAATTAGCCAAAACTATTCTTGGTGATAATTTTACTGATATTTTAAAATCTAGAACAGCTTTTAATAAATGGAATAAATCTCAAGGCGATACTATAGTTGCTGTAAAAAATGACAGTTCTTCTTTGATTGCTAAATTAACTGAAACAGAGCAAAGGAAAACGACCCAAGCAATAAAGGCAGATTTAGCAACGGCTGCTAAAGCTGCTAGAGCTGCTGGCGGCGGTACTGGAGGCGGTACTGGCGGCGGCACTGGCGGCGGTACTGGAGGCGGTACTGGAGGCGGTACTGGCGGCGGCACTGGCGGCGGTGGGTGGCGTGGAGCAGCTCGCGCAGGCAGTGGCGTCCCTCCGGGTCCAGGCAGTGGCTTTAATCCATTTAAGCCACCTAGCGGATTTGGTAATTATTTTGCTGGAGCCGCTGGCGCTGCTAAAGCTGCCGCAGCTGCTAAAGCTGCTAAAACCGCTGCGAAGCTTAGGGGAATCGCCACGAAGCTTGGAGGGACTGCTGCTGGAGGTATAATCAAAAAATATTCAAAAGTCGGTTCAGGTTTATTGGACGATGGCCTCAAATTATCAGGATACGTTTCTAAAAAAGATATGCTTCGTCAAGCTGCAGATCTTTTTAAATTCGAGAACAGCTTATTAAAAAATAAAACTATATCTCAAGAAACAAAAGATATAGCGACTCAAGAATTCTTAGAAAAATTAGGGCCTTACGGGTCGAAAGTAAGAGATATAAGCCACCAGATGTTAGAGAAGCAAAACTATTTAAAAACACGCGCCGATATAAAAGGAAAATTTGAAAAAATGTTCGATCCGAACACCGGGAAAGTTACTCTTGATAATGTTCAGTTGGATCCCTCACGATCAGCCGTGTTTGACTCAGTCTCGGCAGAAATTCAAAAAGCAATTTCAGAAGGCAAATTAACTCCTGAGCAAGGAGCGAAATTGCAAAACAAAATATATTCAGAGACTTTTGGCGTTGGTGTTAATGAATACTCAGACGTATTGAAAAGAAAGGGCGTCCAAGGAGACTCTCTTGCTGATTATTTAAGTTCTGCAGAAATTGACTCAAGCTTAAAAGATAAATTAAAAGCAAAAGGAATGGCTGCAGATTTAAATCGATTAAATAGAACAATGAATAGAATAGGATATGAATTTGATCCTGTTACCAGAGACCTAGCAACATCAGACCAGCGGGGTCCAAATTGGAGAAGTTTTTCTGACCATGTCTTACAAATAACAAAAGAATTAAACGATAGTCCTATTTTAACTAAAGAAGAGAAAAAAATAGCTATAAACGAACTTAGAAGAACAAGAGCGAAAGACGAAGCTGACGCTAAGAGTAAGTTTGCAAGGGACAGAGGCTATGAATACAATCCTTTAACCGGAGAAGCGGCACTGAAAGGATCGATTGCCGAAGCAGCTACAGCTAGAAGAAATGAGAAAGCATCAGCCGCTGCTGCGCAACAAAAACCTTTTGGTAAAATTGGCTCTCTTGCTATGGGCGGCGCTGGTGCTTTTTTCGGGGCTTTCGGAGCAGCTGAACAGTTTAAAGAGAAAAACTATGTAGAAGGATCTCTTACTGCTATTGGGGCTGCGGCTTCTTTACCTGAAGGGATCCTTTCAAAACTTCCGAGAGTGCAATCGTTAGTAGAAAAAATTGGCGGTCAAGAAACACTAGGAAAGATAGCTGGTGGAGCTTTTGGCATAGCTGGACTAATTGGTTCGGCGAGTCAAGCTGGCAAAGAATTCGCTGAAGGAAAAACAGGGCAAGGCGCTTATTCTACACTACAAGGAGCAGTCAGTGGCGCAGCCGGGTTGGCGTCTATTGCTGGCCAAGCTGTAATGGGCCAAAACTTATTCGGTGTCGGAGCCGCTTTAGGATTCGCAAGAGAGCTATATAATGCTAAAGATAATAATTATCAAATGATCTCTGGAGAAACGACGAGAGGAAAATTTCTTTCGGCTCTTACCGGGCAAAGTTTTGAAAAACAATCTTATATAGATCCAGAAACTGGCGAAATAAAAGAAGTTCCTTTATATCAACAGCTTTTAGCAGCAGGCGGAGACGTTGCTGGATCTGCGTTTACATACGGAATGGGGCCTGTTGGAGCAATAACTACAACTGCTAGAATAGGATATAGACTTGGAAATTTCATAGAACAAAGCATCGATGACTTCTCAGGATACTCAGCCAGAGCTGCTAAACATGGATCAGAAAGGATAGCAACTGCTGACCGTTTTGGAGTAGAAAAAGATTATTCAAGCGACATGTTCGGAATGCCCAAGGGAGAACGCGAATACACCCCAGAAGAGCAAGAGTATAAAGATTACTTGCAAAAGTTAAAAAACATATACTCTAAAAACATATACGATAAAAGCTACTCTAATAAAGCGAATGGATTCATTCCTAACTTTGCTTCACCAAAAAAATACTCTAAAAAATTCTTATTAGAAGCCCAAAGAAAAGGCATTTCTGCTGAAACTTTAGAAGAGCAATTGTATGGATTAGGTAAAAATCCAAATGATGAAAATAGATTTGGTTTTTCGGAAAATGACGCTCTTTTAGCTGTTAAGAGAGGAGTCCCTGCCGAAACAATAGCTAGAGAAAGAAGAGGAGAAATAGAAGATCCAAATAAAGAAAACAAACTTGGCTTTTCTGGAATAGACGCTCAAATAGCTTATCGAAGAGGAGTCTCTGCCGAGACTATAGCTAAAGAAAGAAAGGCTGCTTTAGACCGAAAGGAAGGGTTGCCTAGCACAGATTCCGATAAGGTAACAATCGGACTGCGTTCTTTTACCCTAGAGGAAATTCAGGCTGCTAATAATGCCAAAGTTTCTGTTGAGACTTTTGCAAAAAGAAATAACGCTCCTGAAAATGTTTTAATTAATGAAAAACTTTTCTCGCCAGATCAAATCAAGCAAGCGGCAGATTCTGGAGTTTCAGTAGAAACTCTTGTCGGAAGAAAAAATTCTTCTAGTGAACCAACATTAATTGGAGGAAAAACTTTCTCTTCTGATCAAATAAGACAATCTGCTAACACTGGAGTTTCTGTAGAGACTTTGTCTGCAAAATATGAAGCTGATTTAGATGCAAAAATAAAAGGAATTAAAACAGGCCTAGATTCTGACTCTTTGCAATACGCTTCTCCAGAACAGAGAGACAGAGCGGCGGCTTACAAGCTAAAAGAACTTCAAGGGGGATCGACAGGTAGCGCAAGCGAAGAAATAGATTTGCCATCCAGAGCAAATGGACTCATTCCAAACTTTGCTGTATCTAAAGAAATGGATGCTATTAAAAATAGCCCAGCCTACGCTGGCTATAGAAATGCAATGCCAACAAAATCTTCCGTATACGGAGATAAAATTATAAACTCAGCAGAGATAGAAGTTCCTGCTAAAGAAGTATACGCAAGAATGTTTGGCCCTGCTGGGTACGGAATGAGCCCTAAGAACCCATCTGAGACTCACGCTATCTTGAATCCCGCTCAGCAAAGCGCTTTGGGATACGCAGGAGGATTCGTTCCAAACTTCTCTAATGAACAATTCGCATCAATGATGAGCGAAGCAATGAAAAACGGAATGGCTTCTTTCATGGCTGATGGATTTATGCCTGCCGCTTCCAATTCTAATGTAGTAAATATTAATGACAACAGAAATGTTCAAAGCTCTATGGAATCTAACCCTGGAGTTCTAGACGCTGTTATGGATGTACTACTAAAAATGCATCCAAAAGAAATGGCAGCAATCGGGCCAAAAATAACTAAAGTAAGATAACAATATGGCTTTTACCTCTGAAACAGTATTAAAATTTGGAACAACAGCAGTATCTTTTGTTGTAATTACTTTGCTTGATTACGCTTTAGAAAACGAAAAGGCTGGAGCTTTCAATTACAGAAGAAAAGAAAGGATCTCTTTGCAGGGTTTGTTTTCAAATAGAGAATCTGATGTTCCTATCGCTGAGCATTTTAGGCAAGTAAAGCTATTGTTGGAAAGCTCTACAGATTTTGTAGATATAAAACTTAACAATAAGTCTTACGGCAAGGCTAGATTTTTAGGGTTTTCTTTTCCTACTTCAGTTGGCTTTGATGAGAACTCAGTAAGGTTTAGCAAAATAAATATTCAATTAGAAATTCTTAAAGATGACTCCGTTTCTGGAAGCAGCGGGTCATCTGGATCAAGCGGTTCATCTGGCAGCGCACCTTTTGCGACAAATAACTTACCTTCATCAGTTTCTGGGCTAACAAATATTTGGTATAAGCTTAAAAACTTTACAGAGTCTTTTTCTTTTAGGTTAACTGAGGATAATAATTTTGCCGCTTCTCATAATGTTTCATTTGGATTAGATAATATAGATAAAGACACAGACGCAGATGTAGTTGCGTTGGCAAATCAAGTAGCAAATATGTTTTTCGCTCAAGGACTAGACGCTCTCTCGTCTATTAGGCCGTTTTACAGCTCTACTAATTTTCAAATAACAGCTTTAGATTATGGTTCATCTTTAATGAATCAGACTGTAGATTTAATTAATTATACATTTGGATACTCTAAAGAATATGCCGTTTTTGCTTCCAATGGGGCGGATACTTCTGAAACATTAACCACAGAAATAACATATAATGAAAATGGAATATTTCAAGTAACAGAAAAAGGCAGAATCAAAGGAAAAGGAGCAAGCTACGCCACGGCAAGAAGCAACGCTATCGCAAGATTAAATGTTAATTTGGACGCTGCTTATTCTAGATGTTCTGCGGCGTTCACTAGATACTTGTCTACAAATTATTCCAATTTTACCAAGCTGCTTCCTAAATATAATGCTACAGACGTAATCAAAACTACTCCAATATCTATAACAAAAGATCTTAGCGAATTCGGGCCAGAGATAGGATACGAAATAAAATTTACTACTGATGGATCAATAGAAGCCACCAGAATACATTCTTATAACATATCGTTAAGAAGAAGCCCCCAAGGAGTCTATGAGTGTAGCGTGGATGGCTCTATAAAATACTACACAAATAAACATAAATTATTTAATTCAAATCCTCCAAATAGATTAGCAGATATTAAATCTATTATCGACGCAGATGACAATGCGTTAATTAATGTTTATTATCCTAGCACTTCTGGGTTAGCTTCTTTCGGTGGAATTAAAACTAGTTCATCTTTAAATCATTTAAAATTTGGCGTAGAAACAACTTACTCAAAAACATACTCAAATTCGCCCACTCTTATTGCAAGCGGGAGTTTAGTTAGGCAAGTTTTGATATCTGAAAATATTTCTGTTCCGGTAAACAAATATTCTACAGTAATTATACCGGGTTATTTTAACATTTCTCCTGGCGGAGTTTTTACCGAACAAACTGGAAAAGAAACCATATATCAAACAAGACAATTATCTGAGGGCGCTAAAAATATCACTTTAGATATGAAAATAGACAGAAGCGTTCTATACTCTTCTGGCACTGGGGTTAATTTATTAGTTGATACAGTATTTTCTAATCTTAAGTCTTTAATGGTGGATAATATGATGGATATCACTAATGGGTATTTATTTGGAAAAAATACCGCCGCTTATGGAATTGTAGCTTTCAATAAGATTTATAAGGAAATTTCTTTAGCTACAGGAGACCTCACTTGGTTCTTAGAAGATTTGAAAATATCAATAGATAGCTCTTATAATCTTAAAGCTAATATGGCTTTTAAATTCTTAGTGAAAAAGGAGGTCGTTTAACATGTCAGACATAGAAATCAAATATAACAACAAAAGAGTTCCTATGGCTGGGACTGGCCCGACTCCATTTTTATCTTTAAATAATGAAGTCGTAAATTATGGAAACAGATGGGGCGTGGCGAATAGAATAACTTTAAATGGGCAAATAACAGGCGTTGATTACAATGCCCTTTATCACGCTCAAACAGGATTAGTTGACATCTTCTCTTCTTCTTACAATACCTTGCAAGTCCTAGAAGGCGCAGACGATACGACGCCAACATACGAAGCTTATCTTTTCTCTGGGTGCTCTATAGAAAATATTTCATTCGATCAGGCTGGATATAATAAAATTGTTGGATATTCAGTCGAAATGCTTTCTTATCCTTCTGGACTGACTGGCTATTTTAGCGGAACTTTTGGAATATTAGATCCTAAAGATGAGATTAGGGTTTCTGAAGATCCGGATGGATTCGGAACAATAACACACTCTGTCGAGGCTAGAGGATTTGTTACTACTTCAATAGATAATGCAATTAATAATGCTAAAAATTATGTAGCTTCTAGAACAGGAATTTCAAATATAATAACTACTCCAGTAATATCTGGTATTCCTTTGTCCGGGGCTGCATCTACTCCAGTCTTAATAAACATTTCTGAAAATTTAGATCGGCTTGGTTTGGTCTATTCAGTAGAAGAGACTTATAAATTTAAATTATTCACAGGAGACACTGAAGCTCAGAATGATTATAATTTTAATAATTACTATCTTACCTCTTATAACACCAGTTTAACATCTGGAGCAGGAGAGGATTTCGTGACAGCATCGATTCAAGGAGAGATAAAAGCTGGCATTACTGGAGACAATGGAGATACTCTAATATCAAATTTAGTTAATAAATTAGGACAGCTCGATCCATATAAAATAATATGTGGAAAATATGGTTCGCCAAATGGATTTGCTTTTTGCAAAGACCCGATCCAATTAACAATAGAAGAAGATTTAAAAGCTAGAAAGATTTCTTTTAATGCTTCTTATGATAATTTAGAGTTTTACAATTCGGTTAATGATAAGTATGTTTATAATGGATGTTATTTAGACGCCACGATATCTCATTCAATAGATAATCTAACAAAAATAGATACTATAGAAGTAAAAGGAGAAATCAAATGCAGAGGATCAGTTACTAACAGATACGATAACTCTTTGTTGTATCTAGCTCAATTGATGACTCCTGGAAGTAACGGATCTCAGCCGAGGCTATATGATTTTGTAAATGATTAATATGTGTCTTACTATGGCGTTGGATATAGATTTTCTTTGAGTAGCAATCCAAGTTCTCTTGAAGTAAATGCGAATAAATTGCTTGGAACTGTTTCAATAAGCGCTTCTTTTAATAATAAAGACTCCTTTGCTGGATTAACTAATACTGACTATTCAATAGAGTATACTCCATATAATACAGTCTTCGTCTACGGAGCTTCTTGCAATGATTCTTTGAAACATATTGCTGTAGATATCAATACCAGAAAGAGGGAGAAAGTAAACTTAGATTTAACAATATCAAATCCAGGGTCTACCGAGGCTGCCTTGTTAACTAATAAAGATACTATATATTCTAGTTTTATTACTAATTTTATTTCTTCTTTAATGAATGACGCTGTTAATTTAGATACGTTGCAAATAGAAAACTCATCAATAAACATATCAAACAGTTCTTCTAACGACGCATCATCACTAATCAAGGGGTCAGTAATATCCGCTTCAAAAACGCACTCATACGAATTGAGTAACGCTCAATTAGAGAAAAGAAAAATAATAAAATCATAATATGAATGAAATAGTAAAATCTGGATTTTTAAATACAATATTTTGCAAAAGAAGTTCTATTACTGTCGACTATGACTTTAGAAACCCTTCTTTTACTGGGATTATTGATTCTACTGCTAAGACTGGATATGTTTTTTTTAATAGTCAAACTGGAGCGCAGTACCAATATTCTGGGTCTAAAATTTACGATACAGGCTGCCCAGCTTTAAGCTATTCTGAATCTGCTAGAGTGTCTGAAGGGCTTGTAAGCGGCCAATTCAATGGTTTTAATAAATTTAGAATTTTAGGAAATACAACTTCAGATGATTGGACAGCTTTTATAGTATTCAAGCATTCAGAGACTGGAGCTTCTGATAAGAGCAAAGTTTTATTTTCTACAAAAGATTATGATTACTCTACTTCTGGATTTGCCGTCGGTATAAACGGTTGCAATAGAGTTTTTTGCGAACACGATACTCCTTCTAGCGGCAAGAGAATATACACTTTAAATGAAGAACTAGACAACAAAAATGTTCTTTCTGTATCTAAAGTAAATGCTACTATGTCGATTGGGCTTCACCAATTCGATGACAAAATGAACAAGATGTCTTCCAATGTTCAATACAATACAGAAAGTTATTCTCCTTCTGACAAAATGTATCTAGGCGGATTAGGAACGTCTGGAATCAACTATAGAAACTATAGTGGAACAATAGATAGCTTCATGTTATTTAATGTTGGCCTTGGATTTCCAGAAAGGAATACATTCGCTAAATCATTTTACTGTTCTTCTTATGATACTGGAGGATATTATACAACAACAACCTCATTCGTTTCCGTTACTGGAATAGAGCTTAGATCAGTGATCGTAGCGACTGGCATTACTGGATACGTAGAAGTTCTAGCTGGCACAGAAATAGTGGACGGAGGAACAATTAATAAATATGCGTATTCTGGCGTTACTGGAGCAATCTATAATACTCTTGCTGTAGAATTGACAGGCGTAACAAGCGGACAATCGGACATCCTCTCTTTCAGCGCCCCGAGTGGGATATATGATTATAATTATTCAATCCCATTCGCGAATTCAAAGGTCGTTCTAAATGCAAATTTCGATTCATCGTACAAAGAAGTTTATAGTTTTTCAGGAGTAAATAATGATGACTTAAATCTTCTTCCATCTTTTGATAATGCGAGTTTGAAATATGCTGTGTTGCAAACTGGCGACGGAGAATTTATAAATTTTTATTTAAATGGAGTAGCTCAGCCAAATTTGCAAGCTTTGACAGGTACTATGACCGGAGATTTTATTGTTTCTGGAAACGCTATAGATTCAGATGGTTTTTTTGATGCCAATGATTTTGCTGTGTACGATATCGTTTTCGGCTCAGGATCTATCACTGGATTAACTGTCGCAGATGTTTCTGCCGGATCAAAAGCTTTATCAGGATTTTTTGTAAATAACAGAGACGTTTACTTGAATGGAAATAAATTAATATCTGGAATTGATTATTCTGGAGTCGGGCAAACCGTCGTTATTAGCACAACTAATTTAATAGATGGAGATATTATGTTGATACCGAGGCATAATATGAATTTTTCTAGATACACTGGATATAGTGATAATAATTTTGATTCATCGTTGAAATTATTTGATGAGCAAATTTGGATAAATGGATTAAGGCAAATCCGTGAATTAGATTATTTAAAAGTAGCAGATTTTAGCCTTAAATATTCGTCATTTTCTTTAGAGCCATTCCAAGATATTATTTATAATAATGACACGGGATTTTTTAACGTGTAACTATTAATAAGGTCTATGGCTGAAGTCAAAAACAATAGCGGCATAAATATCTCTAGGACTCAGTATTTAGGCGGGAAAGCTGATACTAAGAATTTGGGGAATAATATTTTTAAGGGATATGTTTATAATATGTCTCTTGAAGTTGGTTTTAGCGGAGAAGTGACGTCTTTAAATTTGAGTTTGGCGTTAGACAGAACATTGAAAAATGTTAAATCTAATAGTACAGTAATTCAAAAAAGAAAAGAAAATATTAAGTCTATAAATTCCTTAGTTGCGGCAAAGCAATCAGGGAACAGAGGAAATATCGGCACAGCTCCTACCATCTCTCAAATTGTAGATGATGATTTTGATATAAATGAGAATTATTTAGGAATAAACACTAGCTATAATATATCTATAGTAGACAGCGCTGGCAATATATCATATCAGCTTAAGAATTTTAGAATAGCATCTTACTCAATAAATAAGAGAGACAATCAAAAAATTCTAACTTTAGTGATGCAAGATTTGTCTTTTGTTCTTGGAAAGATCTACGTTGGAGTTTTAGGCCAGCAAGTAGCCTTAGACGACAGGTCAGAGATTTTGGCTATCATTGACAAGCTAAGGCTTAGTTGTCCTGCCGTTAATCAAAGCTCAGGAGGCACAACTACTTTAAAAAATTATGCTCAGAATTTGCATTTCGCTAGCTCTAAATTAAAAAATAAATTAAAAAGTTTATTGCCTAACACCCTTGACGTGATAACAGATGATTCAAAATCTACTACAAAATCAAATTACGTTATTATTAAAGGGCAAAAAGATAAAACTATAGCCAATGGATACGGAGCGGTCATCATTCTTGGTGAAGAAGATTTCAAAGACGCTCCATGCAATTCTTCTGAAGTTCTGTATTCATTTAAAACCTTGCTTGCCGCTATGGAAGCTCTTGGTATAAAAATTACTACTGTGCCGTTAGCAAGCGGAGGCCGAGTTGCGAATGGGGTGGACACTAGAACCCTTCAAGACAAATCTAAAGGTAAAATAAAAAAATCTTACTCTGGAACACTTAAAGAAGTCTTGAATCAATGGTGTGATGATTATTCTTATTCATATGTAGTAGATTTCTTAGCCGATTCAGCTACTACTAGCGCATCTGGTTCTACTTCTGCATTAAGTTCTATTACAATCCAAGGCATAGACCTCTCCTCAAGTTTATCTAAAGAAACGGTATTGCAAACAAAGCTAGATATGGAGACTTTAGAATCTACGCTTCAAAATAATAATTTTGTAATTAAGTCTCAAGAATTTAATTATGACTTGAGTAAGAAAAATTTAAAACTCTACTCATCTTTTTATTACAAAGATGCTAAAGATAAATCTCTTTCGTTTGAAAATAATTTAGGAGATAGAGATCTTTATGCTATTAATTTGCAAACATCATTTCCTCAACTTTTTGCCGGCACAAATAATGGTTTTGATTTTTGCGGAACAGGAAGAACTTATGATCAAGTCTTAATGTCGGCTGTTCTTGGAAAATACAGCACAAGGCTCAGGCAGATATATAACTATTCTATTGGAGCTTATCAAGCTTTAGGGTTTATTCCTTTGAATAACGATCCTACGATGTCTAAGTTATATCTCACTCAAGATTCTAATTTAATTTTCCAAGAAGCCATCACTAAAGTATTAGACATCCAAGCAGATATTCTTTATGACTACCTCGGGACTCCAATGCTCGATTTCCGCTTAGGATTTTATAATGCTGAATTAGCCGGTCAAGTAGAAAGGATAGAAGGTTTCATTGCTGATTTTATAGGCAAACACTATTGGACAGATGTAATAACAGCTGGAGAAGGAACAATAGCAAATGAATCGTATTCAGCCTCATACGAAATCCAAACTAATCCTCCAAGCCAAAAAGTATACGTTGATCAATTATACAAGATACCTATATTCCAAGAAGCTAGATTCTTGTTAGCAGAAATAAACGCTATATTTAATCAAAATGCAAATTATTTCAATGCTTTCTCTTCTTTTATGAAATTAACAGAAAGCGCAGATGCAACTTGTGCGGAAGCTACAACAGCATATCAATCAGCAATGGGAGATATGACTAAAAATAAAAAGTTCAGATTCTATGTCAATAGAAGCTCTGCTGCTTACGGAGCTTTCGAAGAGTTAATAAAAGATATTCAAAATTTAGAATACAGATTTGCTAACGTAAATCAAAAATATAAAATAGATTTAGCCGATATTTACGCTCCAGTATTTAAAGAGCTTTCGCCAGTTTCTGTTGCTACATTGCAAGCTGCAATTCCAATAGATTTGTCTAATTCTCCGCTTGGGAATTATACGTTTGGATTATTAAGCGCTTTCAAAGAGTCTTTAAATATTTTTAACTTTCAGTTTTCTGGAGGTTTTTTGAATCCAATAGAATTCCAAAACTCTATTAGAGAAAGGTGTTCTCTTATCAGCGGATTAATCAAAACAGGAAACGAAGCAAATAGGGCTCGTCAAAAACAAAACTGTTCGAAAACCATACTTTATACAACTTGCATACAGCCAACTGAAACAAATTTACTCCAATCTAATGCTTCTGCTCAGTTACAGGCAGTAGGCCCATCCGCTTACGGTTGTCAAGCAGTGACAATAACTAGAAAAAATAAAATATTAAAAGGAGGAACAAATCTTTTAGACGCTGTCGTGAGAGCAAATATAAGTAAATTAGTGGTAACTAGTTCTGGATTTGTTAGTTTGCAAGATACTGAGCTTGGAAAGTTATTAATACAAGACATTAGAACGATTGGGGGCCCGGTGGATTACAGCAAATATAACAATCTGCCTAATAGATTCGAAAGAATAGTTTTGCCTGCCCAAAATGATCCTAAATATCAAATAAGATTAATAAGTAAAACTACTTCAGAAATATATCTTCCATTTAAAAATTTCATTAAAGGAGGCTTAGAAGACGCTGAAGATTTGGGGAGAGTAGTCGAGAACGATGGTTTTTCAATGGATTTATTTGTTAATAATATAACTCCGAATATAAGAGAGCTGTACGCTGACCAAACAGTGCCAAGTTATCAAACTTCTCAAAGCCTAATACTAGATACTAGCTCCGACAATCCTTTCATAATGGATTATCAAGGATACAGTGACGAAGCTGAACCGCGTCCAAAATATGAATTTCAATCATTTCAAGCTTTTCACAATGCGTTAAAGACTTACTACAATGCGAAAGCTCTTTCTTACAATCAGCCAAACGTAACTTATTCTGTAGATCTATTTTGCAGTTATGTAGACGCTGCTCTGAAGAATTTAATATCTGTAAACAAAGGATTATCTAAGATGAACTTAAGCATTGGTGAGAGTGGATTGAATATCCAATTAACATATCAAAGTTATCCAGCTAAACCTTTGAGTATGGAAACTCTAGCGTATAAAAATAAACCAAACATAAAGCTAGTAAATACAAATTTCTTCAAATGATAATCTCGGGTGATACATATAGAAACATAGTCCGAGATAATAAGTTCTCTGCAGAATTAGGTTTATCTTTTCAAAATTGCACTGGAGTTTCTGAATTTGGTTTTAGCGGAGAAAACAAAACTTACAAATTCTCTTTTGTTAGCGGCAAAGTTTTTGATCATGAGAATAGGTATTTTTCTTCTTACTTACCAAACTCGCAATTAAATATTTCGACATCTTTCTCTGGAGAAGCTTATGATTATTCTGTAGACGGAGATAAAGTTCTTTATTCTGGGCAAAAACAAAACTTTTTTACTGAAAGATTCTATTTCAAAACTACAGGATGTAACATAGACACTTCATTGACAATTAAAGGCCAGAAGCCAACTTGCACATTGAATATCCCGGCTGACTTTTATACTGGACAATTAATTACTGGATACGTGACAACAAATTCTTTAAGTGGAATTCAATTATTTTCTGGGTCATTTGATGGGCAGTCTTCTTTTTATTTTAATAATATAAATACTGGATACGTAAAATCTAATACAAGTGGGCAAGTTTTAATTGGACAAAATGTCACTGGTCTTGGAAATTTTGTTACTAGTTTTACACTCAATACTTCTGCTGGAGATTATAATCAGCAAGTTAGCATAACTGGGTTGGCTGTTCCTTATTTAAATTACATCTTTGAATTAGAATCAGATTCAGACATCATAAATAATTTATCAACTCAGACTTTAGTAAGCGGCGTAGAAAAAATAGGATCTGCGAATTTAAATTATTCTTACGAGACTAATTATGGGGATCTTACTCCGTCGTCTCTTCCGATAGATATATCTTTGAGTTATTACGCTGGGGTGACTGGATATTTTGGGCAAGTGTCAGATGTTTCGATTGTTAGTGGTGGATATGGATATCTAAGTGCTCCAACTATTATTTTTAGCGGAGGAAGCCCCACTTACGCAGCGTCAGCAACTGCTTTGCTTGGTACAACAAGTGTAGATTATACTTCGGTTGTCGGAATAAATATGATAAATTATGGTTCAGGATACTCTTCGACTCCTACGGTATTATTCTCTGGAGGGACTGGGGTTGTAAATAATTTATCTCCAAGTGTAGCTTCTGGAATAGCTAAAACATCTTTTTATATAAAATCATTCTCGGGGTTTTTCAATCTTAGTACTGGTGCAAATAGCAGTTTAATTAATTACAGAGATAATTCTTATGTGTCTGGATTTTCCTATCGCAGAACAGGGTCTTCGCTAAGTGACAGATCTATAGTGAATATAATGGCGTCTTACACTCCTTCTTTCGATAATGAAATAATGGTAGCAAAATTATCTATAAGTGGAGTAAATAATAATCTGATAGAAAGATACGTAACCGGAGCAAAATAATGGCAAACAATCAATTAAAACAGCAAAAAGTAGAAAAAAATAATCCAGTAGTTTGGATAGCTGACTGGAATGGGAGCAACAAAGGATTAGGATCTGTACAAAATCAATATTTATCTGCTGCAGTAATAAGGCAATTAGGATTGGCTACTGCTAATTTATTTTTAGATAACTTTATTAATTACACACAAGGGGTAATTCTATGCATGAATCAAGCGGGAGTGTTGAATAAATTTTTTGAGAGAAGAACTGGTGCTACAGCCGCTGGAATTTTTGTAGGAATTGCTAGTTCAATAGTCTTTAAATGCGTAAGAATGCCGGGAGAATTTAAAGATCAAAAAAATATATTATCAAGCCCTTATGCTTATGGAGAAAAGTTAATCTTAGGAGTGACTTTTGAAGATCCTAATTCATTAGTGGGAAATCAAACTACTCAAGTCCCTCCTCAAATTCCAAATGGTGCAGCCGCTTCAGTGAGCAATGTCACAGGTGGCAGAAGAATGATAACAGTTTATAGAGACTTAAACATTAAAGGTAGATGCCTAAAAGGATCTGGAGCATCTACAGGCTCTTCAATCGGAGTGTGGAGTTAAAATGACATTTCCTACAGCTAAAAAAGTAAAGATAAATGAAGTGCCTGACCATAACAAGCACAACGCTTTAGCTTTATCATTTAATCAAAAAATAGTATCTGGTCTTGGAGACTGCTCTTGGAGAATATTTTATTATGCTTATTCGATGTTCAGGGGATTGAGAAATCCTCAAGACACTAATTATCCAGCTCAAGACGAATGGTTCAAGTTCTATGCTCATTTAGAGCCTAAAATGACATATGGAAAATTTGGGTGGCCAGAAGCTCCGGCAGGAGAAGCCGAAGGGCCGAATGTGGCTAATCCGTTTATGGCTTGGATTTTTGGTAATAATGGCAAAGTCACTAAAGCAGACGGGACCAGAGACGAAACGAAAGACAGAATACATGGCTATTGGTCAGAGCCAATCAGACTGGGAGGATTAGAGATTTACCAGCCTAGAACAATGCCAACCAAAACTAGTGGAGATCCGAATTTAAACACTGTTTGGTATGACTCTGAGATCCAAAGAGGATGCGCCGCTTTTATTCCAGATTTTAAATATCTGCAAAGGAACGCTTTTGAGGCCTCAACGAAAGAACTTTCTCTTGTTTCTTTAGGAATCTGCGCCGCCGCTAGAAGGCATTTAAGATACGTCATGGAAACAGCTTCAATGGGAAACTACGCTCCCAGCTATGTTCCAGACCCACAAAAAAAAGGAGGAGTATTTAGAAAAAAGAATGCCGTCAAAGACCAAAATGAGCAAGCTATATTTTATTATTTGAGTTATTTTAGAGGAGTAGAAGATCAAAGAGCAAAACACAATCTTACAAATAAGAACGTGACTGTTGATGGATTTGATTTTGAGACATTCTTTTCAAGGCAATTTTTATTAGCTCCAAATTACTCTAAACCAAAATATGAATTAAATCCTAATGGACAACCAAAAAAAGACGCTCTTGGAAATAATAAAATTAAGTATGATAATTTCGGATACCCAGAACTGTTTCCAGAAGGTGTTGGCAGTTTTCTGTGGACTTACAATGTAAATACATCAGATGTAGATAACGTAATTCAAACAGCAAATAATGCCGGTTTTTGGTTTCATGGTAACCTTTTAACAGACACAGAGTTCAATACAAATCCGAATCCAAATGAAGATAAAAATAGATTTTGCTTATCTTCTATATTTATTCAAAGCTCAGATTTCGCTGTTAGACTTACTGACAACGCAGACGCTTTATTAAATGGAATGATTATTGATATTTATTTGGACGGAAAGATTTACGAAAGCGTTTCTATTACAAATAAAGATAGATATCCAATCAACAATAGAACTGCCAATGAAAATAATATCTCTGTTGACCGGACTAATCAATATAAGATATTTCAATTTAATAAAATTCATTATTTCAAGTACCCAGTAAAAGGAAAAGTATCTTTTAAAATAAGAGGTTGTTTAGACGCAGGAATTCCTGCTCCAGGAAATTATGGAAAATTAAATCTTGGGTTAAAAATAGGATCTGCCACGAATTCTAATGTGTCATTTTTTATAAAATTTGCGCATGTACTGGAGATGAAGCCAAGCGCAGCAGACGCTTACGTTATGATGCGTGTCGCTACTACAGAACAAATGGGCAGTGACGCTGGGCAAATGGACCCTGTTGGTCATTTTAATTGCAGCGTAGCCAAGAGAGTATTTACTAATTATATTCGATACGGAGTCGCTTATACTCTCTCAGAAGGCAAAACAATTTATCAAAATGAAGCCTATGTTAGCGCCAATCCTGTATACGAATCAGTTAGAAAATTTATAAATAGTAACGTAAAGATGGCAGACAGAAATTCTTTGGTTGATTATGAAGTAGATAGTAAAGGAAATTCTGTTTTATATTTTCAAAGATACGCGATGGGAATGAAAAACACAGGAGTTGATATTTTCAGAGGAATGGGTCCATCAATAGATGAAGTTGGTAATAGAAATATGATTGGATCTAAAGCTGAGGTATTTATTCCAATTGTTAGAGGTCAAAGATATATAGTAATAGATTCTGGTGGCAATACAAATAATTATATAGAGTATTGTAGAGCCCCTGCTTTACTAAGATATAAACATGGAACAACATTTATAGGCGGAGATTATTATTATGTTTCAAAATACTCTAGCCAAACAATAGGCGTTTATGAATTAGACGGAATAGTAAGCGGAGATTCTATACATAATAAACCAAAGGGAGAAATTTTAGTAGATGGCAAAAAACAAGTATCTCCAGGAAACATAAGCAATGAATGGACAATGTTCATGAGTTATAATTTGTATCACTGGTCTAATAGCTCAGCTTGGAAGCCAGAAATGTATGGAGACATAATGGGAGCTCTAAACGCAAGATGCCTGACATCAAGCAAAGCGTTGGAGGGAAACTCTAGAACATCTAAAAATGTAAAAAAACATCTTGCTAACGTGACTTGGAGGCCAAATGATATCCCTCTAGTAGTAGAAGCTCCTTCTGGTTATAACTATATTGAAAGCGCAAATACTAGCATGCAATATTCTGAATGGAAAAAAAATATTGACTATCCTAAATCTTTTGCTTCTAGTTGTAAAATATACCAACCTCCATATCAAATTTTATCAACTACTAGAGCAAATGATAAAGAGCCAAGATCAGAAATCATTAAAGTAACATTAAAAGGCAGGTTATTTAATTATCACCCAACCGCGCTGAAAGGAAGAGTGAGCGAAAATTTAAACGCTGTGGCTCAGCTTTTTTCTAGTGATAAAGATAAAATCAGATCAGATGAGAATGCTGTATTTGATTATCTGCTTCATAAATTAACAGGCAATTCTTGTCCTAGAGGTATAGTTGGAGATGTGTCTTTAGACAATCAAAATTTCTGGAGTAAGCATAGGCCATTTGGGTGCTGCTATCCTAGGTTTTATTTTAATAAATTAATTCCTTTGGTTTCCGCAGGTACGCCAATGTACTCTGACCACTACAGGCAAATGGAATATTATTTAAGAGCCATGAGTAATGGTTTTATTAATAAATCTTCAGAAATGACGCCGGAACAAGTTCGGACTATAATAACAGATGAAACTACTGGTATGGATTATACGGGGGGTTATGATTCTGCTGTAGGAGATTATATATTTGAAGATTTGATGGCTAGCAGTTATGATAATCCGATAACTATACCAATACCTCCAAACATGGCTGGGACACAATAATATGAGCGTAGAAACTGATAATAAAAATTTTGTAACATCTGTGTTGTCTTCGGTAAGTGCTGGCGCGCCAGATTTTTCCAAATACACTTATGGATTTTGGGCATCTGTATTCGAAAATGTTAATAATGGCATAGGTGGTTATTCACCGCCAACTCCGCTATTAGAAGACATCGCTTCTTCTGATTTTTCAATAATTGGCAAAAAATATTCTATTTTAGATTTTGACGGTAAAATGCCAGAGGCAAAATTTTTCTTAACCAGAGGGGTAAAAGGAATAGATGGTTATGAATTTTTGGAGGCGTTAGCAGATATAACAGATTCATTCATATTGGAAGCTAAGCCAGAAATCATAATGCCTCACATGGATTACGCTGGTAAAATTTATAGCAGAACAGAGATTATGGAAAATAAGACATCTTTCATATCTAAGAATACGATACTAGCTATATCAGCAGAAGACTGGCAGCAAACAAGCATTTCTATTAATGCCAATAATCCTGAAACAGGATTTATTTATACTGATGCTGCTTATGTTGGATATTCTAATGAAGTTGTAACTAGATATAAATTTTTATATAACGATAGCGCGAATTCGGTTCCTAAAAATATTTCGTCTTTTGAAATTCCATTCCAAATAGAAAATGGCGCTGCTCTTAAATTTAGAATCGCCAGGAAAAGCGATCCTCTCGGCTTTTCGGAATATCCAGATTACGATGCGGATGGAAAAGCTATAATAGATTATTCTAAGTATAAAAATGAAGTTTCTGGAGTAGTAGATGGATCTATCGATTACAATTTAGACCCGCATTATTCGTTTACTTTAGCGCAAAGCAATATAAAAGATGTTTTTAATGATAAGCCTGTTGATATAGAAATAAAAGACTCTCAAGACGTTACAAATTTGCTAGCTTCGAAAGAAAGCTCTAATGGAGGGGATTTTTTAAAATTATCTTTACGTGCTACTGGAAATTTAGAAGATGTCTATAGATTAAATGTAAATGTAGAAACATATAAATTAAATACAAGAGAAGGCATTGCTGGTTACGTAATGTCTGAATATAAAATGAGTGAATCCGCTCCAGTTGTAACAATTTCTTTAAATGCAGGAAATCAAGTCTACCCAAGAATCCAGCAGAATGGCGTTCCTTACGGATTGAATGATGTTAAAGATCTGGTCGACATGCAGCAGCTTATCGAGTCAGAAAAATACGCTCAAGACTTGAAGGCTCAAGAAGCTGTGGCGGATGAGGAGGATGGGGAAACATTCAAAGTCCTTGCTGCCGCTATGACGAGCTACACTGATCAATTGGCGGCTGCCTTGAAAGACGATGATAACGGCTCTTACGGTGGAGATAGCACGGATATAGGGGCAATTATAGATACTAGATCCATACAAGACAAACGCGACACTTTAGATTTAATAAATCAGAATAATTTAATAACAACTCATAAGGTAGCTCTTCCGAATTTTCCATTACCGAAAAAGACATATACAAGAGATTATTTTTCTAATTATTTAAATACAGGAGAAAGGTATGTTTTGTGCCCATTGTCAAATTATACAGAGATTCCTATCGACGCTTACTATGGGAATGAATATGGGACTTTGGCTTATTATATAAATCAACA
>Ga0102863_1000100_pt1 | contig 27069 bp, 25 predicted proteins | sample Colrivmet1449A02_FD_78451 | JGI IMG/M metagenome (GOLD analysis project Ga0102863, IMG submission 78451) | Estuarine microbial communities from the Columbia River estuary - metaG 1449A-02 | ecosystem: Environmental > Aquatic > Marine > Intertidal zone > Estuary | place: USA: Columbia River...
ATTGCTAAAAGCAACAGCAACGATGATGATTTGATAATGTGTAATTATCTTGTAGAACAAATGAAACTAGAAAAAAATCGCGATGCTCTTCGTAAATGTCATTTTGAATTTAACATTATAAGCAAAAAGTTTCCTCCTCAAAAAAATGAATATAAGTTTATTTATGGTAAACTCGGTGAAAAAGCGTTAATTTCTATGTTCCAAAATATAGGAATTAACAGTCTAGATTTGGATATGCAGCATAAAATAGGGTCAGAATATAAAAATGATATTCAGATGAACAATACGAGGTTTTCAATAAAGGTTAAATTAAATGATAAGGGAGATGTTATAATGATTAATTGTAAGAGCAAAAAAGACCATAATTTGGATGATATTAACACTATCGTAGTTGTCATAAATAGCGGTTTAATTTATGTAATACCTAAAACATTTAATACGGATAATTATTTAAAAAGAGATGCTGGAAGTATCTCGTATAAAAGCAAGCTTTTTACTCATATAAAAAAGAATAATCCAGAATATATTTATAAATTTCCAGATCTACTTCAAGAAGAAATAGATAAGGTAAATGAAACAATTGAAGTTGACATATATAATCAAATATTTGATGAACATATCAAGCAATAAGTTTCTAGTGTTAAATCTACAATATAACTAATTACATCAACATTAACAGAATTTCCAAATTGTTTATATGCTACCTTATCATTATTATGAATAATGAAGTTTTCTGGAAAAGATTGTAATCTTGCACATTCTCTAGGTGTTATATATCTTTTTTCCTTTGCATATATAGGTGTTTGTACTATTGCAACTAATGTAGGAAAATAATTAGTTTTTTTAATTCTAATACCTGATTGTCTTAACTGAATAAAATAATTCCAAATACTATCATTAGTCTTTTTCTTACCCGCCTGCCATTCTAATTTTCCATTAATTTCTTTTTTTAATAATACTTCTTTATGTTTGATATACCATTCATCCCATTCTTCTTTATATTTATTATAAAGTCGCGAGTTTTTAGTAATATAGTCTTTTTTCCATACAGGCAACTTATTAAATTCTTCTTCTGAATATTTTCTATAAAATTCATTACATAATATCGTAGGACTTAATGATTCGTTTGTGTCAAATTTTTGTATCATTTCATCCCATATATTTAAAATATTTTCAATTTCCTTTGATATTTTATATTTAGATGTAAGTGTTTTATCAGTTTCTATGATTTTTTCAATATTAATAGGTATATTTGGTAATGTAAATTTAATAACCTTATCTTTATCATAAATTGATTCATTTATGCATACAAATATAACTCTTTCTCTCTGTTGAGGAATACCCAAGTTATGTGGCGATAATTCAAAAATAGTGTCTTCTTTATTAACATAATATCCTGTTTCATTTATTCTTTTAATTATATGATTAAATGTGTTGCCATTATCTATTTTTTTGATATGTTTAACATTTTCTAAAAACATAAACATTGGTTTTTTCTCATCTGCTATTCTTAATATATCTTCAAATAATGTTCCTCTAGGATCATTTAGATTTCCCTTTTTTCCAGCATTTGAATATGATTGACAAGGAAATCCAGCACATAATATATCAAAATCAGGTAGTTTCTTTTCATCAACTTTTTTTATATCTTTTTCTGGAGTGATACCATAATTTTCTTTATAAACATCTCTGCATTTTTCATCAATATCACATGCCATTACGCATTTATAATTATGCCTGATTAATGCTTGATGAAATCCACCAATGCCGCAAAATAAGTCTATAAACTTAAGTTCTTTACTTTGCATATTAATAATTTATATAATAAATAACTTATATAATAATCAATTTTTGTTTTTTATCTAGTGTAATATTTTTGCTATTATTTTATTAATTTGTTCATTTATCTTATCTATATCGACATTTTGCGAATGTTTATATTCTATATATAAAGTTTTAATATTTTCATTATCATATCTCATTATTAGAGATAATCGATTCGATATTTTATATTCTTTTATAGTATATTCGCATATATTATCAATATCATTAGTGCAGGGGAATGTGTAGTTAGGTTGTTTATCATGTTTTGATACAATTACTAAAATATCATTTATAATATCTAATTGTTTTTTAATTTTTGTATATACGTATTGATTATCATTTGATAATTCATAAGTATATACCCTATCTTTATGAAAATATGATTTGTATTTTTCTACGCGATTTTTCTTATAAATAGTATCTATTATTTTTTCTATCTTATCACTTGTCATAACATTTATAGAGTTTTCATTTTTACTATTTATGAAATAAATTTCAATCAAATTAACATTATCATTTGAAATATAATTGTTAATATTTACTTTTGAAATCATTGTAAATTATAAAATATATATATATATCATTTTTTAGTATTTATATATAAAAAATTGATAGAACTATATAATTATATTTTAAATAAATTATGAATATAGATTATAAATTATATAATTTACAAGATGAAATCAAAAAATATTCAAATAAAAATATAGATAGGGTAGAAGAACAAACAAACCAATATAATAAACACAAGGTTCGCGATGATTTTTGTAATATATTACAAAAAAATCTTTATATTTCTTCTTTAGAAGCAACAGATTTAGAAATTGGTGTTTTTAATTGTACGATCGACCATTGTATTTCTAACAAGATACAATTATCGTGGAAATGTCAATTATTTATAGATACATATATTAATATTGCACGAAGTATTTATTCAAACCTTAAATCAAATAGTTATATTGGAAATGAAGATTTATTAAAAAGAATGGTTGAATATAAAGAATTTAATCCGCATATGCTTCCTTATATGCAATGTCATAATATATTTCCCGAAAGATGGAAAAGTATTATTGATAAAAATAATTTGCGCCTTAAAGAAGCGTACGAATTTAATATTGTTGCAATGTCTGATATGATTACATGTATGAGATGTAAAAGCAAAAAAGTAAGTTATTATGAATTACAAACTAGGTCAGGAGATGAAGCATCTACTCTATTTATGGAATGTTTAATTTGTGGTAAAAAATGGAAACAATAAGCGATGTCGTGCATAAATTCACACATCAATATCTAATATGTAATCAAAACATTCTGATATTATATAATATGCGATGCCTATATACACTTTATTTTCATCATTATCAACCAATTCAATTATATTATTATAATATCTCTTATTTAACACGAAATGTCGTATGGCATTTTGTATTCCATAATTATATATAATTTCTTCAATATCTTTTTTTTCATATATAGGCAACATAATATGGTCTAAAATATATTTGTTTGTATTATTAATTAAAAATATTCTATCTTCATATTTAATATTGCTGATTTTACTATATATACAATCTGCGATTAAATTATTTGGATTTTTCAATATAATTTTATATTTGTTTGGCATTTTATTAATATATAATTCATTTTTTTATATATAATTCATTTTTATATATTATTTTTTACTTTTTGTTTCACCAACAGTGTCTAAAGATATCAATATTATAGATATGCAACCTAACATTATACCAAATATACTACGATATGATAGTTTAATATTTTTTTCATAATATATTACAAATAATAATATAAATATTATTTCGAGAGCAACGAATACTCTAAAATATGCAGGATTAGGACATGATTTTATTATATAATATCCAAGCAATATTACAAAAAATAATATAATAGAATATATATAATATTTAGATTTGCTAATTTCACTTGAAATATAATTTATCTTATTAAATGATATAATATATAATATACTCAATATACCAACAATAATATTTGTAATAATAGGAAATACATTACTTGGTGTATCATCATAACGTAAAAATAAAATTAAACCCGCAACTATTATACTATGTATTACTGATAAATATATCCATTCCATTTTATATACTATATATACTACATAAATTGAAATATATTATTATTTTCTATAATACTTGTAAATTGTGTAATAGTATAATAATATATAGTACAGCATTATACTATGTAAAAGAGATAAAGAAATCCATTGAACAGTTGATAAATAAATACCCTCCATTTTATTACTAATTCTACATATACGTATATATTATATAAAATGTACGTATAAATAAAATATTGCAAAATTCAATAAATAAAACACTTCATATAAAAATATATTGTCGCTACATTCCTTCAAAAGAACTACAAATAAGATAATTTGTATAAATAATAATATTATTATGATATAACATGTTTTATTATTATTACATATTATACACATAAAAAACAGTATTGATACGAATGCTGTAAATGAAAATATATAATGAAATATATGCCCTTCGCTAAAATATATTAGACCATATATAGATAATAATAATATACTTATTGTTATTAGAGAATATATATTATTTCTTTTGTGCTCATAAAGTATTATTGCAATACCCATAAGTAACATGAAAAATAATATTATATTTTTGTTTTTTTCGTTAGATATTATACTTGATATTGTATTATTATTATCATAACAATTAAATGTATAAATTATAGGAAAAAAATATATTATTAATGCTGTAACTAATAAAAAATTTTTACTAACCATTTAATATAATATTAATAATAATAAAATAATAAAAATTGATTTAAGATTTTAAAATATTAATTATATAACAGAATGGCTCTCGCGAATAGCAATAATATTAAACAGACTTTAAATATTACATCAGACATTTATAATATTATTATGAAAAACAGAGTTATTATTAATAAATATAATCAACAACATTTTGATAATACTACTTATTATAGAACTCTTTATAAAAATAAGAGTTTTGAAGATGTAATCCGTCAAAATACTAGAAAACAACAATTCTTCTGTACCAACTTTTGTGGGGGAAATATTAATGATTGTACTTGTTTACATAGAACTCTATGAATATAGTAATATAATATATATTACTTGTTTGCGTTCTTATATCTTTAATTTTTTATGCACAGTCTCTATAGCACCTTCAATCCATGCTTGTCTATCGCTATATGTTTCTCCTAAAATGTATATATTTTTAGAAATAAAAATATCATCCATATTTTCTTGTATTTTTTTTGAATCAATTCCTACTTTCCATAGGTGATCTCCTGCTTCCCAATAATGCATAGTAATCCATTCGGGGTCCTTTATGTTTTTATCTGGAAACATTTCATTTAATATTTTTGTAAGATATTTCATAACATCTTTTTCGTTTTTAAAATTATTCCAAAAATCTGCATTATAACTATCGCTATAACTCACTTGTATTAATCCACTTTCATAATCTATAGGTATAATAAATTGTATTTTATTTTGCGCAAGTACTTTTGGCATATTCTTAAACCATACGTCTTTATATTTAGCATATATACGTAATAAGGTCCCATCAACAACTGAATTAAATAGGTAATCGTATTTTTTAAAGAAAGCAATATCCATATAATCCTTCCTTTTTATAGTAAGATAGAGTTTTGAATAATTATAAGTGGTACCATTAACAATAATATATTTTTTGTCATCAAATACATCTTCTAAAGTAGAAGATAATTTTATGTTAACTCCTTCTCTTTTAATATGTTCGTATAATACATCACATAGTATTTGTATTCCATCTCGCAATACATAGAATTCCTTATTTTTTACATCAAAGTCTTTTCGTAATGTTAGCAATCCGTTATATGCATTCATATCATACATTTCAGCAACATATCCTAAAGATACTTTTAATAACTCTACTTCGTTCGTAGGTAATATTAAGGAGAAATAATTATGTAGATTATAATTGTTCAGGTTATATTTGTTAGTATTTATCTTTTTTTCAATAGCATATTTCCATAAATCATCTAGACTTTTATATTGCGATTTATAATGTTTCAATAATTGCTGCTCATTCATTAATTTGCCATCAACAAAATAATTGTTATTTTTATTAATATTTATAATTTGTTCTTGTAAATTAAAATCTTTTATTAGTTTCATAACATATTTGTGTTTCTTTCCTAATCTTCCAGCGCCTGCAGAATATTTATATCCTCTATTTTCGTGAGTATAAATACGTCCTCCTATTCTATCTGACTTTTCAAAAATAATAATATCAGACGCTTTAATGTCTTGCGATAATAGTTTATACGCCAAATATAATCCTGTTATACCTGCACCTATTATCAAATGTTTCATTATATCTTTTAATATATTATTCTAAAATTAAAAATGAGTACATAATTTTATTTTTCTTAAACTTTTATAAACTTTTTGAAATTTCTAAATTTTTTTTAATTATGTACTCATTTTTAAAAATTATCTTAAATTTATTCATTATCTAGAATATATTAACGCTACAACATTTCTTCTCATTTTCCTTTCGTAATTTTCGTCAATTTCTACCAATTTATTATCAGTGCTTCTAATATCATCGTACTCGTATGTTTTCCTATCTTTTTTAATAATTGTAGTATAATGACCTGAATGTATTGTTAAACCCTTATGTAATATTATAGAACGCAATTTCAACTCTTTTTTGTCACCTTTTATATTTATGGTATTAGGATAAATTATTTTAGTATTTAATTTGCCTTCTTCTCTTCCAGAATTACGGTATAATTCAATTATTAATACCCCATTAGTTTTTGTAATTTCATAAGTTTTTTCATAAAATTTAACAAGTTTACCATTTGAATTTCTATAATAATTATTAGCGTCTAATTCATATTTATCAATTCGTGTAGGTATTAAAGATGATATATCGAGAGTATCAACCCCCATTAGATAATAAGATGATATTTCAAATATCATGTTTTTAATGTATTTATTTGTACCATCTTTAACTTTGACATTAGTTTTAAAATTAAATATTTTATCTAGAAAGGTTATTAATTCAAATACATCTATTTGTTCTGTAAGCCAATTATCAGAATTATTAGAATTATCAAAAAATATTCTATTATTTACATTATCTTTTACAAGTTCATTATAGTATTTATCTAAATACTTTCTTATAAAAAAACAATTCTTATTTTGTATATCCTCGTTTTTATTTATATAATTATATATTTTGTGCATTTCAGTCTGTATTTTTGATGCATATCTACTTTCTAATATATTTCTAAAAAATGTATTATAAATTACTCTATTTTTAAAATGAAATAATGCTACCATAAGACTATCAATATAGCAACTATTATGTTCATTGCTAATGTTAATATTATATTTTTTTTTTAAAATTTGTTTTCCAATCTTGCCATTAATACTAACACATCTATTAGTAGGAGGATTTAATACCTTTAATGGAGGGCAATCTTTCATATTATCTATTATGTTAATATATAAATAATTAAGAATTTATATATTAAAGCGATGTTTTATAAAAACGAAGAAGGATATATAGTATTATTAAAAGATGCTCTTAAAGGAGAAACAAAAAATACTAGAAATGGAGAAGTATTATCACAATTTGGACATATGATTGAATTTGATAATATATCTAAATCATTTCCTTTAATCACTACAAAAAAAGTTTTTTTTAGAGGAATAGTAGAAGAACTATTATGGTTTCTTAGAGGTTCTACTAATGCAAATGAATTGAAAGAAAAAAAAGTAAATATATGGAATGGGAATTCTTCTAGAGGATATTTAGATAGCATTGGATTAAGTAATTATACAGAGGGGGAATTAGGACCAGTTTATGGTTGGCAGTGGCGTAAATTTGGCAAACAATATATAGCATCTAAAGAACAAAAAGAAACTTGTGATATTGATAATAATTTTAATTTTATAGAAAAACCAGATTATATCAATAGAGGATATGATCAACTTAAATTTGTATTAACAGAATTATTAAAAGATAATAATAGCAGACGCGCAGTATTATCAGCGTGGAATCCGTGTGATTTAAATAAAATGGCACTACCTCCGTGTCATATTTTATATATATTTAATAAGACAAATGAAGGATTATGTTGTCATTTAACATTGAGAAGTTCAGATTTATTCTTAGGACTACCATTTAATATTGCAAGTTGTGCCTTATTAACTATTATAATAGCTCACGTATTACACATTAATGCCTCAAAAATATGCTTGTCTATATGTGATGCTCATATATATATTGAGCATATAGAACAGGTAAAAAAACAAATTGAGTTAGAGATATATAATCCACCAAAAGTAGTTATTAATAAATCTCCTCCACGCATAGATAGTTCTATAGAAGAAAAAATAGAATGGATAGAACAATTATCATATGAAGATTTTGAATTAATTAATTATAAATCTCATGATAGATTAAATGCATTAATGAAATAGTTATTTTATTTACAAATTCCCGGTAAATAATTGGCAAAGAAATAGTATAGCAGATAGAATGGTCCTAAAACAAACGCAATTATTGTAAACATAAATCGCGAAGTATCTCCATTTTGAGCACTGCAACTGTATGATAAATATGCTGCATATAAACTTAATAATATAGATAATATCTGTACGAATAATAACTCTATCATTATCTAATTATAGAGCAGATATATTTTATTATGCTTGACATATCGCCTTCCATTTATGAAATTTTTCATCATATGTGCATATAAATTTAATAAATGTCATTGCGTTTTTATCTCTAAATGCAGTTCTTAATAATTTACTATCCTTCATTGTTTGAACCAATGCAATTCCCATAGGTTTATCATTTGTGTTTTCACTTTCATATATATTATAAATATCAGGTTCTAGCGTCTTCATCAAATATAATATTTTATTCCCATTTTTATCTAATATATCTGTATTGGATGTATTAGCATTATCATTTGTTAATTCGCATATATTATTACAAATAATATTAGTTGATGTATTGATAATTTCTAGAGGAGCAATTGATGTTGAAATAATATTTTTATTTTCTTCCACATCTATAGTTTTAAATTCAGTTATATCTTTTGTTTTTCTTATAACATCAATAACACTTGTATCGTCGAAATTATATAATTTAGGTTTATATTTTAAATCATAAGGCCACATATAAATACCTCTACACGTATAATTTAGGTTATTAGAAAGTTTATGAAGTTCCTCGATAGATTCTTTATACATATTATAATAACATTTAACCTTATAATTACATACATCAATAGTGCTATCGGGTGTATATTGTTTTTCTAGTAAATTATATATGATTTCCAATCTTTGTGGAAGTGTCTTATTATTTAAATATTTACCTTCGTAACATATAATATCATTTATTAAGAAAGTCCATGAAGCGTCTTTGCATTTAACTAATTCTCCATCGAGAAGAGTATTTTTAAATAATTTTTTATCAAAGAGCCCTCTTCCAAATATAATTCGCGGTCTCTGATAACCGGGGTGTATTTTTTTGTCTATATAATACATCGTCTCAACATCCTTATATAGCGTAAAATAAAGATAATATCTATTACCATTTGAACGTAAATTCATCATATGATTTGTAGTTACAACATTAACATTTGAACTATCTAAATTATGATGATGTCTTTGCAAAATTTTAATTTTGTACAGTGTATTTAAATCGTCTAAAATACAATCTTTATGTTCATTACTTTTAATGTTCAAAGCGATTCTATTTGAAAAACTAATTATACCCTGCATTTTAATTACTATTATAATTATAAATATATATCATTTTTTTAAATATATATTACAAATAAAAAATATATAATACAGAAATATATATTATACTATACTGCAATTATTTTGATAGTAGTTTTATACATTTTTAAAATAATTTCTAATAACAATTCTCTATCATAATCTATAATATATCTATCACCATAGATCATTTTATAGACATCTCTTGCACTAAATATGTTATTATTACTAAATATTTCATGTATTTTCTCAATTTTTAAATAAGAAATAATATTGCGAATATGATTTTTTAGAGCAAAGAATGCTGTTTTATATCTATCTTTAATTTCATTTGAATGTTCTTCGACATTCTTATGAAAATATTTTAAACCCATTATTTTTTTATGCATACTTCTGTCAACATACATTTTCCTTTTAATTAACAATGCATTTATTCCATCATGAGATTTATAATTAATTAATTCTTCATTTGAATTTATAGAAACAACAACCTGTATATTATAATATATAGATTTAGAATAATCTACAATAAGTAATTGTATATCCTTAGGCATCTCATGTAAATAGTTTTCTGTAAAAACCATTCCTTGTATAAAATTTTAAATAAATTATTTACTATTCAATGCGTATAAGTAAAAAATATATTAATATTATTAATCAATTTTTATAATATTACAAATACCATTACGATTTAGAATACGTTAGAGAATACCTTGTTGAATTCGTGATAGATTGCTCCTTCTATTGCTCTATCGCGGTCTATTATAAATTCGATATAATCTGTATATACGCAAACAATATCTTCATTCGTGATAAACATATAGGCGATATAGATTAGAATAAATGATACTGTAAAAACTATATCATATGTTGTTATTTTGCGATTGATTAAGAAAACTAATGGAATTATTTTACCAAATATATTAATGATAATATAATAGGTTAAAAGAGAACGTTCGTTCAATCGCGGTATGATGATATATAGAGTATATACAAAGAATGATAACGCAATACTAATTAGTATTACAGGATTATATGAAAAAATTCCAAGAAAATATAAGATGGTATAAACAAATATCCATATAGAAAGGAATTTATCAACAGTAATTATACGCTCTTCCATTTCAGTACCTCTTATCTCTATTTTCTACAATATTATTTTATATAAAACTATATAATTATATCACTACTATATAATATAAATATGTTTGATAATCTACTATATATTTTTTCTAAAGAAAACGAAATAATTAATAATTATATTACTGATACAGAAAATATTAGAGAAGTTAAAAAATTAAAACAAGAATTAATTAAAAAAGATGCTGAAATTAAATTGCTGCAAAGAAGATACAATAAATTATTAAATAATTGTATTCAAATTGAATTAAATAAAAAAGTAAAAAGCGAACATCGCAAAATTGCGCAAACAAATAATGTAGCTTGCGAAACTGATATCCTATCTGAAGTGTCAGATATTTCATATGCATCTGACAATGTAATGGAAGAATATGAACAGATATAGAATTATAATAAATTAATACTATTGCATTTTAATAATACAAATATATGAATATATAAATATATGAATTGATAAGAATATATGCAAGAATTAATAAACTTATACGATGAATGGTTTAATAATAAAGATTGGTGGTTTTCTAAAAATAATAAAATAGATGTTTATTTATGCGATAAATATTATAAATATATAGAAATATCATATGATATTTATGATGAATATTGTAAAGATATTAATAATCACACAAATAAAGTAATAATAGCATGTATTATATTATTAGACCAAATTACAAGACATTATAAGCGTGTATATGATGATACATTAGATATTATGGAATATACTAAAAAAGCGGTAAATATTTCAAATATATTGTTATATCGTAATGATTATACTAGGTTTTCAATAGATGAACTAAGTTTTATATATTTGCCATATAGACACATGAAAGATATCGATAAAATTTACGAGATTACAAATAACTATATACTTCTATATAATCAAAGTAACAATGAAGATAAAATAAAATGCAGAAGATATATCCACGCAACTCTTAACAATATTTATAAGGATATTAATATGTTATCAATGAAAAATACAATAGCAGTTAAGAATTGGAAAGATATAAATAAAAAAATTTTAGATCCTAAATCGTTTAAAACAAATTATATATCTTCTCTTAATAACATTATTTACAACAATATGTTAGAACAAATTGAAAATATTAAAGATGATTCTACAATAATAATATCATTGTCTGGTGGTGTAGATAGTATGGTAAGTATGCATATCTGTAAATATATTAAAGATGTTAATAATAGTAAAAAAATTAAAAATATTATTGCAGTTCATATAAATTATAATAATCGCAACACATCAACAGATGAATTAAATTTCGTAAATTATTATTGTAATAAATTGGGTATAAAATTATATTTTAGAACTATAAATGAAATAAAAAGAATTGATTGTTTGCACAATGGTTTAAGAGATTTATATGAAGAAATAACAAAAAATATAAGATATGATATGTATAGACAGAATATTAAAAATGATAGAACCTATGTTTTACTAGGACATAATAAGGATGATTGTTTTGAAAATATTTTAACTAATATATCTAATAAAAGTAACTATGATAATTTATCTGGTATGCAAATATTAAAAGAAATTGAAGAAATTATGATGTGGCGTCCATTTCTTAACATAGAAAAAAAGTATATTATTGAATATGCAAATACAAATAAAATTCCATATCTTTATGATAGTACACCCGAATGGTCTGTAAGAGGTAAAATTAGAGATAAGATAAAACCTGCTTTTCTAAAATTAAAAAATAATGAAGACATAGAAGAAGATAGTATAATAGATGCCTTCTTTGATTTAAAAGAATATATTTCAAATACGCAAAATATTTTTAACGAATTAATAATAAATAATTTAACTTCTAAATTAGATTATAATAATATTAATAAAGAATACACCGGGCTTTATAACAAAAAAGAATTACAATCTTTAAAATATTTACCTATCTGCGAACTATTTTTCAAAAAAATAAAAGTAAAATGCTCATATAAAGCCCTTAAAGATTTTTCAAAATATATATCTAATTACAAAGACCGCTCATTTGTATTGAGCAAAACATGTATAATAAATATAAAAACTGATAATAATTATAATAATTGTATTATAATAATTAGAATATGATTGGATACTTTTATTTTATAAAAGATAAATACAAAAAAATTTTAAATGTAAATGACAAAAAAGAAATAGAACTAAATGAAATAAAAATTATTAGCGAAGAAAATGAGAATTTACTTGATAAAAAGAAGAATGATGTTATTGATATACGTGTAATATATAAAAAACTATTGAACTATATATTTTAAGTGCTATTCGTATATAGATTGTAATATAGCGGTATCTTTCCGTCAAAGGGATGATATAAACTGCGAAATTGATTTATAATCGATGAAATAGTGTTTATTCTGTTATTTTTTATTTCAAAAATTTTATATTTGAAAATATCATATGTATCGTTTATATGAATAGGATTGAAATAATTTTTATTTTTAATTAACATATTAGATTTTACAAATGGAATAGAAGAAAATGCGATTGTTACTGATAGTATAGAAAGAATAGTAATAATAACACTAGTATATCTAACCATTTAAATTATTTAATTATATATATACTATAATCTTTATATTACTTCATATATCTTTTCTGTTAGTGTAATTTATTTTTCTTGTTCTCTTTCTGATAATTTGAGTGATTTATTATCTAGTAATGCATAAATAGGTATATTTGCAATTGGTAGGTCTGATTTTTGTTTTTTTAAAGAGTAATCATATATTTGATCATTTTCTTCTCCTTTTGCATTCTGTTCAGATATTTTTGACGTGTATACTTGCTCTAATTCTTTATCAAATCTATTATTTTTTAGATAAGGTCTTATTAATTCAACATCAAAACTTTCGTTATCTGTTTTGTAAGATTTATCATATAATAATATAGTATCCTTATTTGTACATTCAATATCATTTTTATTTCTTATAACTTTATAATCTTCTTCGTATAAATTCACAAGTTTTGGGGGCGCAACATCATTGCCTCTATTAGAATCTAATCTTTTATTTATTAATGCGGGAGTTGTATATGATTCATTTTTTCGACTATTTATATCAGAAACTAGATTATTTGCATAAGATTTACTATTAGAAAGTAATAATTGATTATTCATATAAGTGTTATAGTAATATTTAGCATAATATCCAACTGCTAATAAGAGTAATACTATTAATATTATCCATAATATATCTTCAAAATAATTGTATTCATCTTCTTTTTTCATAATATACTTTGCTTTCCTTTATTACTATATTACATTAATATTTTAATCATCGTCATTAATAAACATTAGTTTTTTTATTTTTTTACTTTCATCTGTACATTCATTTTCAAAATTTTCTTTTACACATTCTATTTTTTCATTGTCTTGATAATAAGAAACCTTATATTTATTATTATTATAAAATTTTAATCTTGTATTATTTTTTCTATGAAAAACTGAAAATTCGTCTGCAATATCTATACATAATGGAATATATTTCCTATTTTCTGGTCTTTCTCTGAGAATTCTTCCAATGGATTGTTGAATATCTGAAATAGGAGATGCCATAATCAATGTATTTAAAGAAGGAACATTAAACCCTTCTGATGCTAACTGAAATGTTGCCAAAATAATTTGTTTTTCTGAAGAAATATTTAATTGATCTTGTTTCATTCCTCCAACATAATATCCATAATCTTTATTTGCAATATTATGTTCTATAATAAGGTCTTCGATAGACTTTAATTGAGCTCTTCTTTCACTCAAAATTAATACCCTTCTATCTGGTTCCTCTTTCAATATATTAATCAATATAGATATAATATATTCAGTTCGAGGATTAAATGAGCATATATTATTAATCATCGCAGCAATATTTTCTTTACCATTCCACATTTTCTTAACACTCGAGTATTCAATATTAGGGACATAATATTTATGAATATTAACATCAACATCAGTATATTCTTTATTTTTAATTGAATACACTGAACATCCAATATAGTATTCGAAAACTTTGCGCATTCCGTCTTTACGATTTAAAGTAGCAGATAAACCGAGAATGATAGGAGTATTAAGTTTTTTAAATGCTCTGCAAAAAACTTGCGCACCTGTATGATGAACCTCGTCTATAATAACAAAACCGATATCTTCAAAAATTTTAACATCGTAATCTCTCATTGCGAGAGATTGTAAAGATGCAATAATAAAATCCTTATTTTCTGTATCTACTTTGTTCTGCTTTATAATTCCTATTTTTGCTGCAGGTGCAAATTCTTTAACTGTATCTATAAATTGTTGATTTAAAAAGTCTTTGTGACTAATAAACATCGTCTTTTTTTTTATTTGACATGCAATATATAAACTCATAATAGTTTTGCCAAAACCACAAGGAACAGAAATAATACCTCCCATTTTTAAAGGATTGTATGCTGCTTCTAGAAAGTTTTTAACAGGTTCTACTTGTGTTTCTCTTAATTTACCAATAAAACCAACTGAAATATCTGCTCCACCTGTTAATTTGCAAATCTTAGGAAGACCAAAATTTGTTAAACCATAATATCTAGGTATATATATTCTATTTTCAGTTTCTCTATATAATTCAAATATAGGATCTGGTTCATTATTTTTTATACCCATATCAAAATTTACTTGCGGTTTCATAGTTAGTTCTTTCTTAATTTTTTCAATTTGCTTTGCATCCAAAGATGTTTTAGAAATACTATATCCATTTATCGATAACATATAATTTATTATTAGTATACATATTATAATACATATCATTTTTTTATATGAATTATAATAGAATATAAATATAAATGATTCTTAACTCTTTAAGATTATTAGCATTTATTATTTTATTTGCAATAATAATTATTAAAGATATACCTTTTAAAAAAATATTTAAAGATGCAATGATCCAATTATATATTGCTATTTTTTGTATAGCGGTTTTAATTATAGTAGATAATATAACAGGTTTTATATTAACTTTAGGTGTTCTCATAATATATTTTAGAGTTTATAGTGAAGAAATAAAGAAAAAAAATGAATTAGAAAAAAATAATGAAAGTTCTCCTAACAAACACGATAAACCTGATAATAATTATCAAAAAGAACAAATAGAACATAAAGAACAAATAGAACATAAAGAACATAAAGAACATAAAGAACATAATAACACATGCGATAAATGTACATTAGATATTCCTAAGAAAAAAAATATATTTAATGAAAAAGATAATGATAGTGGATATGTCCCATATATTTCTGAAGAACATTTATTAGCAGCTCAAACAAATATAATAGACACTAATAACTATCATTTAAATATTGATACTGAAGACTTGCATAAACTTGAAATTAAAAGAGGACCGTTATATAAAATTCAAGGACTTCCTGATATTAATGATTTAAACGGAGAAATTAATCATATTAGAGGATATGATATTTCTAATGAATATCTAGGTAGTTTATCATATGATATTTTATAATTTACACTATATTTCTTTTATTTGGAGGAACATATGTAATATTTAAGAATTTAAATATATCTTCTTCAGAATTAATTATATTGCTCGTATCTATAATCTTTTTATCTTTTCCTTTTAGTCCATATTCTGATAATGAATAACCTTTTTCCAATGCTATTTTTCTCATATAAATATTAAAAGTATACGAACCGGTAAAATATAACAATGCAAAATAATAGTAAGAAGGATCCGCTATTAATATATCTATTCTTCTTGCTGGTAATTCAGGAGACAATTTGCACAATCCCATAAATTTGCTTTTTCCACTCGCTAAAGTCTCTATAATATATCCAGAATCAACTAGATTAGTTATTATTTTTTTTAAATTTAAATCATCGCTGTTTTTGATTAGAATATCAATATCTCCCATATCTTTATTTTTTCTTCTATAACTACCGACTAATTCAAACTCGATATTATCATTTGTTTTTTTAAATATTTTATCAATAATTTTATAATGTTTTTTTCCTTCACTCATAGGAATACGTAATTCCATATCTTTATAATAATCTAAACCTATTTTTTGCTTATCATTTAATAATTCATCTCTTCTTTCGTATAATTCTTCAAATGAACTAATTTTATCCATAAGTTCATTAATTTTTACGGGACCAACTCCGTATAATTTACCCAATTGTTTTTGTAAAGAAAATCGCGGATCCTTTAAAGCATTTTCTACAGCACTCATTTTTCCAGTTTCAATTAATTCTTTTATTTTCGTAGCAATTTTATCACCTATACCGTTTATATTTTTGATATCATCAGTATTGCTTATAGCACCTTCTGTTAATTCTATAGAATCGATTACCTTATTATATGCTCTCATTTTAAAAGGTTCTTTGTTTAATTTTTCGTAATCTGATAATATCTTTAAATTATCAATAATAAGTTGTTTATAATTATTGTACGTTTTCCCTTTTGTTTTATCAGTATTCGTTACATCTTCGCTTTTTGTTTTTTTAGGAGGCATCCCACCCTTCACGTCCTTAGTGTTCATTCTATTATATCTAATAGATTTATTAGTTTTTATTTGTTCTGGATGTAAATGTTTGAAAATATCTATGTCTAATAAAATAGTAGATATGGTATCATTTTTATATATTTTTTTGCATTTTTTTATAATTATTTTCTTATTATAATTATATATATTATTTAATTCACCTCTTGTTGTTATTATACTTTTTAAGTTACTATATTGCAATGCTAATTTCTTAATATTTTTATCATATTCTTCTTTGCTTATTTTATTTTCTATATTTTGTATAACAATACTTAATAAGGTATTAAAATATACAGAAAAGATATAAGATATTATATTATTTAAATATGTTTTATTAAAATTTGTACTATTGGTATAATTTTTAGAATTTAATAATTGTTTAAAATATTCTTCAATAATGTTATTATTTATTGCTGAAAAAATATTTATTTCTAAATTATCGTATTTTGTAATATTTATAGGTAATACTAAATAATAATTATCTAACCTTCTATCAGTAAATTTCAACTTATTTATATTTGTTTCCATAATAAATTTGTTAGTTAACAAAATATTTTTTTCTATATTAGGATTTTCTATAAGACCTAAAATATTCAAATGTGTATACGAAGAATAAGCTTTTATAGAAAAAATTATATATAAATTATATTTTAATATCATCTCATTAAAATCTGTTTGAATTATTATCAAATCGCTAATGATTTTATCTATATTTTTTTTCTCTAAAATTTTAAAAAAATTTTTAATATACGTATTATGTCTTATAATATATTCATTATAATATTTAATACTTAGATTAAGAAATTTTTTATAATCTTTAGCGGCATTGATAGAACATAATAAGTTATTTATTGTATATAATTCATAATGCTTTGCAATATTATTAAAACTATAAGGATCGCTATCATCTTCGGCATTATAATTTATATTTTTTATAAGATTTTCGAGTTTGTTTTTAGCATTTGAATGAAGTAAAATAGGATGAATATTAATATCATAATGTGTTTTAAATGCAGTTAATAATTTTACAACTGCGTTTAAAGACATATTTATATAAGTTTCTAATATTTTCTTATCGCCGTTATTTTTTTGAATACAAGATATATTTTTACCATCTTCCGTTTTTTTAATAAATACTAAATCAGTAATACTAGAAACATAATTCTTATCACTTAATAATATTAACAAATTGTTAAAATAACTATCTGGGTTGGAATTATTAGATATATTTAAATAAGCATGATTATTTCTAGTCGTACTAATATTATAAGCACTGCATATATTTAAATCTTCTAAAACTGCTGATTTATCAAAGATATCTTTGCTATATTCTTTGGATTCTTCGGGTTCTCTTGATGTTCTTGACTCTCTTGATTTTTTGGATTCTTCTAGTTTACTGTATAGACCATAGTTGATATTTTCATCTACTTCGTGAATATCGTCAAATTTTGTTTTTTTATCAGTATTATATTTTTTTTGACTAGGTATTATTGGTATATTTATACCATTTGATTGATAAGACATATTTGTTATATTTTTTAAAATACGTGGTGCTAAATTCGTACTTCTTGTATTTTCTATATTACTATTGCTTTTTCCACCGCCTTCTTTTAAATATATACTCGCATCTTTGCTTTCGCTTGTAATTCCATAAGTATGAGAAGACCTTCTTTTTTTAGAATTATAACATTCTAAAGTAATGTGAGGTATTCCATAATAATTTCTGTTATTATTAATATTACTTATAGAACCATCATACTCTCCAAAATCTTTACATTTATTAGGCTCCGTATCAAATGATATATTATGAGGTGTTAAACGCATACTAAAATGAAAAGGAAGCATAATCTCTTTATCAGTACCTTTTTCAATTAAATAAAATTCAATAACAAACATAGATGTTTTATTTAAATTAATTTTCATTTTTAATACAGGTAATAATTCTCTTACAAGTTCTTGTATGTTTTCAAAATTATTAGAATTTATGATATGTATTCTTTCATTTTTTATAAATTCATTCATTTCTTTATCATCTGTATAACCACAATTATATCCTGCTATTAATAAATCCTTTAAAAATCCTGCTTTTTCTTCTGATGTAAAATAATCATTATCATTAACCATATTAAATTTATCATAAGTGCTCTTTTGAGAAGAATATATAACAGACGAAATACAAATTAACATATTTTTAATTTTCATAGAATGACTTATAAAATCCGCGTTATTATAATGATTAAATAATGCTGTATTATTAATAGTTCCTTGTGCCATTCTATTATTTTAAATATATATTAGTTTCTCAATATATATTTATAATCTGTTGTAATAAAACCATTAAATGATGAACTTGCAGCAGTTGTATATGCACCAAAATTTTCTACATATACCCATTCGCCAACTACTAATTCGGGAAGCATTATCTCATTTGCTATTAAATCCATGCTATCGCAAGTAGGACCAAATATTTTACTTTTATATAATACTTTTTCATTACGTTCGTTAAAAGGTTGTATTACAGGATTATTATGGTCAAAATATATACAATTAAATGACCCATATACACCATCATTTAGATAGTATATAATAATCTCCTCAGATTTTCCAGTATCTTTGTTAATATATTGTTCGCGTTTTTTACCAATTACATTTAATACTAATATGTGTGATTTTTCTACAAAATATCTCCCAGGTTCTGCTATAAACTTTATAACATCTTCATCTATCTCTTTACTAAAAAAATCTCTTTGTGCTTTATTTATAGTTTCTGCTATTTGCTCTATATTTATATTATTATCGGAATAAATACCAGGAAAACCACCGCCAATATCGATTATATTAATATTTATATTATTATTAACTGCAATATCATATGCTTCTCTACACGCTTTGATTGCATTATAATAATTATCTAAACTTCTGCAACCACTACCAACGTGAAAACTAAAACCTACGAGATTTAATTTTAATGTATTCATTAAAGTAAACAGTTTCTCTACATTTTCTAATTTACATCCAAATTTAGAATTAAATTGACATATACTATTTGTATCATCTACCGCTAATCTTAGTAATAACTTAGAATATGGATGATATAATTTAATTTTATATAGTTCTTCTTCGCAATCAAAAGTCATCATATCTACATCATTTGCTCTTGCGTATTTTATTTGCGAAGACATTTTACAAGGATTTGCAAAAATTATTTTATCAGGATCATTTGTATATTCTATTACTGATTTAATCTCATTTTCTGAAGCGCAATCAAAATATGTTCCTAGACAAGATAATAAATCTAATATAACTGGGTTTGGATTACATTTTACTGCATAATATGGTTTAATATTTGGAAAATTAGTAACCCATTTTTCATATAATTTTATAATTTCGCCTAAATCTATTATATAAAATGGTTGTTCGCTTTGATTATTTTTAAGAAAGTCATTTATTATATCATACGTTGTATATTCAATGCTAAATAATTTAACATTATATTTTTCTAGAAGTTGATTATTGAAACTCATTTATATAGATTGTTAATTTGTTCAATTGTTTATATATTATAAATGTCAAATTTTTTCCAGAAATTCTCTGCAGGGATAAATAGCATACCCATTCTTATAGCGGTAGTTTCGTCAGTTTTACTATCGCCTACAAATATACATTTTGTAGGATTTAATTTTAGAGTTTCAACAAAATTAATAACTTGACCTACTTGTGGTTTTCTACAATAGCATGTTATTGGTGCTGGATTGTGAGGACAATAAGATATAGGGAAGTCTTTTTCTGCAATTCCTAACATTTCTCTTGTTTTATTCATACATACAATAACTTGTTCTTCTGTAACAGTTCCTCTAGAAATACCAGATTGATTACTTATACCTATTAATTTATAGTGTTTTTGAATTTCTTTTAATTTTGCTTTCTGTTCATCTAGAGATATGAATTTTACAGGTTTTACTTCATTTTGTATAGTTGGATATTTGTATTGTAAATCTTCTGTATGTCTCAACGTACCATCTATATCAAAAAATATTGCTTTATTTCTATATTTACGCCCATCCCATTTAATTGGTTTTGCTTTTATTGTCACAATTTTTATAAATCCCTCTTCTATTTTAGGAATTTCTATTTTTTTTCGTGCAGAAAATAAAGTAGCGGGAGGGAATACATTAGGGTCTTTTGCAGCATCTGTATTTTTTTCTGCCTTACCCGTCATATATATATGTTTATATCTTTCGAACATACGATGAAGTGTTTTTATTTGACTATCTTCTATTGTATTTATAATGTAATGTGCTTCTATAGCAATATTTAAATTATTTGCTAGTTCAATAAAAGGTTTTCTAGCATCTTTTGTAATATTTGTATTATCAATAATTACTGTAGATTTTTTCTTTGATTCCAAAATTTCTTTCAATTTAGGTAAAATATCTGTTATTATACCACCAGTTATATCTCTAGATAATATAATTCCGTTTTTATGATATTTAGATAAAAGTTTTTTAGCATAAGTTGATTTACCTGAAGAAGGAAATCCCACAATTACTATAATTTTTTTACCTTTCATAAAATATTATATCTAATTATAATATATAATTATAATATATAATTTTTATTATAATATCAATTTTTTAAATGTTCTGTTTTTTTTATATATTTGAAAAAAATGATAATACTATATACTTATATTAAGTTGTCCAAATTGACCAATACCAAACAAAGCGATTTCAAGAACAATATAGATAATTATGTTTAAGCATAATTATTTGGAAGAGATACCTGCAGATGTTATTGATATTATTGATAAATACACTAGCGAAGTCGATTATAACATTTATGTAAAAACATATAGAGATTACTTTACATGGAGAGTAAACAATTTTATAGACGACAGAATGCATAAGATTATATGCAGATTTAATTATGCATTTAAAGCTGGAGAAAATTCTAAGGATTTTCTCAATCGTGATATTATAGCAAATAAAAAACTTGAAGAGCATATTATTACGATGATAAAATATATGAAATTACCAAAGATCAAAAAAATTTTAAGAAAAAACTTTATATATAATGCTAAAAAGGTTTACGAACGCAATAATCCTAATTGTAAAAAAAATATTGATTGTTATGAAAGAGAATTGTTAGCAGAATATATTATATCTGGTTATTATGTTTCTGTATGTGTTAGAAAAATCCAAAGTGTATAATTAGATTAATTAAAATGATTTACTAGTATAAACCTGTACTTCTATCATAATATTCTTGATCCTCACCTCCTATTTTTTTACCTTTTTTTTGTTTTCTAAAAGATAAAGAATTTAATAATTTTTTGAAAGGATTAGGACTTACCTTCTTTACCTTCTTTACTTTATTTACCTTCTTTACCTTCTTTACTTTATTTACTTTATTTACTTTTCTTTTCTTTCCACCAGTAGTTAATGGGGTTTTTAACATGTATTGCGCTTTTGAAACAGCATCATCAAAATAATTATTGTAATAATACCCGCCTGCTTGCGCGGGTTGTGCAGGTGGATCTACTTTTTCCATAGAAGGAGGAGTAGAGGAGGTTTTTTCTTTATCTTCATCTTTATCTACTTTAAAGAAAAAACCTCCTTTTCTCATTTTAGATTTAGTTGATTTTTTAGCAACTTTCGATTTTTTAGCAACTTTTGATAAAAGAGCTTTTTTAGCAGCCATTTTTTCAACTTTTTTAAGATAGGCAGATAATAATACCATTTCACCTTTACTCTTTACATATTCTCTTGTACCCTTTGGTTTTGCATATATAACTTTTTTTTTATCGTTTATAAAAACAGTTCTCACTTTTTTATAATTCATTCAATTCTTCTTCTATAAAATAAAGAAGAAAATAAATATTTTTCATATTTTTAAATATATAAAATAAATAATTATAATAATAGATTAGAATAAAAAAAATACTATGATAGAAAAATGTGCTATTAGTAATATAAATAATAATATGCAATTTATAGGATTAATAATTCTACTATTAATATTATGCATAGTATTATTATATTATATTAAAATTAGCAGCAAAACGCATAATGAAATTATAGAAAAATATAATAATGGAAGCATTCCAAGTTCTGTAAATAAATCACCTTATTTAAATACAAGTGGAAGAAGTCCAGAATTACAAAATACATCAGATGGGCATAAAGATGCAAGATATCCTACTTCAAATAATGCAAAAATATCTACAGCAACACTTAGACCCTGTCAAATTCATTTCAATGATGATGGAACAAGTAAATATATATACGAAGATGAATGGAAAGAGTTTAATACATTAATAAGCGACGAAGATGGTACAGTTTATAATGTGCCTTATAAAAAATTCAGTAATGATAATAATAATGTAAAAGATTTTATAAATTTTAATGAAACTACAAAATGTTTTAAAAAAAAAGATTCCTTTAATGATTCTTTAAATACATATAATTATAAATCAAATGATTTAATTAAATATAGATTAGATACATATATCGAAATAAACGTTGAGGAAAATAATAAATATGATAAAAAACTATTTATGCAAATGAATTTTGATAAGCACCCAAGTAATGTTCATCCTGGTAAATATAAAGAAAATGTTCTCGACTCTATATGTTCATATAATTATAATAAAGATTTGACATTAGGTAACATCAAATTATATAGAATAAAAATAGTTCCAAAAACAGGAATAACCGAAAATATAAATGATTCTTTAATTACAAGTATAGATTATGTTACTATAAAACCAGTAAATAATTCAGAATTTATTATTTCTAGCGAAAATGAAACTAAAAATGAATTACCTGAATTATTGGTGTCTAATTCAACATTTTATAATATAGAAAATAATGGAGATATTAGATACGAAATTAGAAAAAATCAACCATATGGAGACGCTATAAACGGTATTAATGTTAAAGTATATAAATTTAATCGTAATTTAGATTGTGATGATAATGCAATAAAATCATATGAAACTACAGATATGCGTTTTAAATCGGAAGAATTAATTAGTGTAACAAATTATATTTCTGAAATTATAAACAATGGTAATCCATTTCCTTCAGATATTCATATTTCTAATATACAAGATATTATAGATAAGGATGAATTATCTGGAAAGGTAATTAATGGAATAAGTAGAGAAGTTATTACAAATTCATTAAATTTAGTAATTAAAAAAAGTTATGAAACTAAAGATGAATTTTTACAAGCAATTTATTATTTTATATGTAAATTAATTGTTTATTCTAATCAACAAATTGTAACTGATGTTATAACATTAATAAATAATAATGCAATACAAACCTCTATAAAAAAAATATTTGTAGATAGTTTTGATACTTTTTCAAAGTTTATTACTTTATATCAAGCAAATACATTTGATGATATTAGAAAAAAACAAATATTTACTGAAATAGCAAATGATAAATTTATATTAAACAATGCAATATTTTCATATAATTATGAATCTGTACAAATAGTAAAATTTAATAAAATTCCATTTGATTTAGAAAATGTTTATGAGGTTAAAATATATACTATAGATTCCATAGATAAAACATTAACATTACCAGAAGATACTTTTTGCGATATATTACTTGTTGGAGGTGGCGGAGGCGGAGGTAAAAATGCAGCATGTGAAGGCGGAGGAGGGGGTGGAGGTGGAACAGTTATTCATTTAACAAATTTTAAATTAAGATCAAATACAACTTATAAATTTGAAATAGGTAGGGGCGGAGACAAAGCATCTGGCGCGCATAACAATACTATATATGGAGGAAATGGAGGTAATACTAAAATTTCTACATTTAATAATGCAGAATATATAATAGCAAAAGGAGGTGGTGGCGGAGGTCCTGGTACTCCAGAAAAAGGTTCGTGGGCAGTTAATAATACAAATAATGGAGGTTCGGGAGGAGGTGGTTCTTCATTTGGTGGTGGGGGAGGAGGAGGGTTTTTTGCTGGAATAGAACATAATATTGGCAATTTGTTAAGTTATAAACAATATGGAAATAATGGTGGAAATGCAAATAATGCAGGAGGAGGCGGTGGAGGAGGAGGCGCTGGTAGTTCCGGTGGAAGTCCAAATGGAAATAATGGAGGAAATGGTGGAGATGGTATTAATATACCTTTTATTGATGATAATTATTATGGTGCTGGAGGAGGTGGAAGTACAGGTAATAGTTGCCAAGGTGATTGGGCGGCACGTACAGGATTTAATGCTGGAACAGGAGGTAAAGGAGGTGGTGGTAACGGAGGAAGACGAGCAGACACAATTGGTATTGACGGAAAACAACATACTGGTAGTGGTGGAGGTGGGGCTTCTTATACAGAAGCCGGAAACGGAGGATCTGGTATTATTATAATAAAATATCTTAAAAGACCTACTGTTGTTAATGATAGTAGAGGAGAATTAACAATAAATCCTGTAAAATCTAATATTTTTAAAGACGGTCTTTATTTTAAAATTTTTGATGGATATTATGGTTCTGTAGATTGGCCTGTTGGTTGGCATCATAGTAATGCTCCTGATAATTTAAAGTATACTAAAGACGGAAATGGAAAACCAAAAACATCTAATAGATCAGGTAATAACAATATTAGTTCAGGAATTGTTACTAATATTTTAAATCTGGTGGATGGTACTAATAATGCTATTGGTGCAGAAAATACTAACAATTGGGAACGTTATACTGTCGAATGGCAAGGATATTTTTATGCTCAAAAAACAGGAACTTATCATTTTCATACAGCGAGTGATGATGCGTCGCATTTATGGATAGGAGATGGTGCATATACTTTAGATAAAAATAGTATTACAGTAAATAATGGTGGTTTGCATGGTAGACATGGAGTTACAGGTTCGATATATTTAAACGAAGGTATTTATTATCCTATGAGAATATTATTTGGTGAGAACGGTGGTGGAGATAATATGACAGTATATTTTCATCCTCCAGGAGATACATGGATTACAAATGGTTATGGTTGGTATTATCACATACCTGAAAGTAAAGATATAACTTCTGATTATATTGTTAATTTCAATTTAAAGGATACATTATTTCCAAAATTAATTATAAAAGATAGAGACACTAATATAAAAATTAATGATAACTTTAGTTTAAAATTACTTAAAGAAGCTAAATATTTAATATCTTCTTTTTTGAATAAAATACATATATTTCAAGAAGATATTAATTATATTAAAGAATTTAAACATAGTGGCAATAATGAAAATCAAACAACACATTCTATACAATTTGAAAAAGATGCTATTTGTGATATATTAATAGTTGCAGGAGGAGGAGGAGGTGGTATGGATATGGGAGGTGGAGGTGGTGGAGGAGGAGTAATTGAATTAACTAATTTTACTGTTAAAGCAGGAACTTACAATATTACAGTAGGAAAAGGAGGAAACGGCGCTCCTGCAGGAGGTACAAATAAACAACCAACTCGACATGAGTTTAATATTGGTGCAACGCAGGGATCTGACTCTTCTTTTGGTATATATACAGCAGTTGGGGGTGGATATGGTGGTTCAAGTTATCAAGATCATTATTTAAAAGGGCAAGGTGGAAATGGAGGTTCGGGTGGTGGAAGTTCTGGATATTGTTATAATGAAAATTCAAGTAGAGCAGGTCAAGGAACCGCAGGACAGGGAAATCGCGGTGGTTATAGTGCAGGCGCATGGTATGGTGCAGGCGGAGGAGGGGCAGG
>Ga0102863_1000106_pt1 | contig 26169 bp, 31 predicted proteins | sample Colrivmet1449A02_FD_78451 | JGI IMG/M metagenome (GOLD analysis project Ga0102863, IMG submission 78451) | Estuarine microbial communities from the Columbia River estuary - metaG 1449A-02 | ecosystem: Environmental > Aquatic > Marine > Intertidal zone > Estuary | place: USA: Columbia River...
AGAAGCTTGGTTAGCCAAAGATACATTACCCTGCATCTGCGAGCCTAAGACGCTGGAACCAGTTGTGGCGGCGGTATCGCGCATCCTGCCCATAACGTCAGCCACTTTGTTGGCTCCGGCAATTCCTTCAGTACGACGGGCAACATCAATGGCATTGCGTTGCTCCATCTCTTGCTGTTGCATCTTCATATCTGCAGCGCGTTTCTGTGCTTGTAACGCGGTATAAGCGGAGCCAGTACCCGACAAACCTTTGTACTGTCCCGCTTGACTAAACACGCGAATTAAATCATCTAACCCAGATGGTTTAGATTGGGTATACAAGTCACGAGCCGCTTTAATACGAGCCTCTTGTTCTTCACCGCCACGACCCGTTACGCCCATAGCTTCACGACGCGCCCTGTCTTCTGCAATCAACTCAGCCTGATTGGGCGCTTTTAAAGCGGTAGAAACTGCGGCTTGCGCGGCAGGGTCGCTTAACGCCGGAATAGAAGGCAACCCTTGCACACCCACATTCAAAGGGTCTTGAGTTTGCATTGGGCCCATTGGTTGTGCAGGGGGCTTGGTGCCTTGTTGCGCATTAAAAGATGCAGGTGGGCGGGGTGGCGCAGGTGGACGAGGCGTTGCAGGCTCAGCCAAAACGTTTGTTGCTCTACTCTGACCAGAGGGAATGATTAACTCTCTTTCAGCAGGTGCGATAGCCATTAATTGCTTAATGCCCCCAACCTCTTTGCGATTCATAGCAGGACGATCAGCGCCTGCCGTAGACATTTCTGTTGCGTACGCCGCTTCTACATTAGCCAAAGCAGCTTGCGCCCGTGCTAAATTTTCTTGTGCCGCTCGATAACCTTCTGGGTCATTCTTGCGTTGAATTAATCCATATGTACGAATCTTTGCCAGCGCTTCTTTGGCCGCTTCTCTTGCACTATCTACTTCACCGCCGCTAGTAAAGGCAACAATACCACCACCGTCATAGTTAAAACTTACAGGCACGTTAGCCAAACCACCACTTGCCATCATCATTTCTGCCTCTGGTTGCATTTCTGGCTTAGGCGTTCCTTCTGGAACAGGGCCACCCATAGGAGGAGGACTAGGCTGTTGCGCCATTTGTTGTTGGGCTTGTTGCAGGCCCATCAAGCCAGCCTTTTGCTCAATCTGCTCTTTAACACTGGGTTGTGGCCCCTTTGCTGCACCCTGCATAGCTTGCATCTTTTGCATACGCTGCATCTTTGCTTGCATCTCACCAGTTGCCAACCAGGGCGGAATAATGTCTGGGGCAAAGCCATTGGCATACTTTTCCAGCTCTTGCTGGGGCATGCTCTGTGCTAGCTCTTGTGCTTTAACGAGATTCATAATTTACCTTTAAGGAGCTTTAATACCAAGGTTTGCCAAAGTTTTATACAACGATGCCAAGCCAGCTACATCAGTTTGCAATTTAGATAGGGTGTCTTGATTAGTAGACGTTGTAGTGGCACCAATTGGCAAGCCTTCAACCAACTTACGTTGGAACTCAACCATGTTATATGGATGCGCTTGCTGTTCTTCAAACTGCCTCTTATCCGCGGCAATACCTTCAGCGGTAATACCTCGCTGAGTTTCACCAGCCCTCATCAAATCAGACAGCGATTTCAGACCAAAATCTGCGCTGTATTGGCGTGATGCTTCATTGGCGGCTTGTGCTTGTTGCCCGTACTGAGCAGTGTTCTGCGCACCGGTCATACCTAGCGTAGAGCCAAATTGATTCTCCGCCATCTTACGTGCTTGGTCAGCATTAAACTGAGCCGTGGCTTTGTCATAAGCTGTGTTGTAGCCTGTGCCCACAATATTGGAAAGGTTAGCACCCAAAGAACGTTGGGTTTCCGCATCCATAATTGCTTGGCGGCCACCACCAAACGCGCCAGCTTGCGTTGCTCTGCCTGCATTTTGTTGCTGGGTAATCAACGATTGGCGGCGAGCTTCCTCAATCTGCGGGTTTAACGACGCTTGCAAATACGGGTTCATGTATTTGTTTGCCGAAGCCACATCAAAGTCTGTAGTGTTTGATTTGTATGCGCCAGGGTTAGTAAACTGATTGGTAAAACTTCCTGGTTGATAACCTGCCGCCGCTGTTTCGCTAAGCCCTGCAAAGCCTTGGGTTTGCAAGTCAGACGCACCAGCCGTCAACGGCCCTTTGTAGGCTTGGAATGGCGCTTTAGCTAGAGCCGCACCTTGACCTAAGAAGTTGGTAACGTAATCGCCCGCCCACGGGGACAGGGAAGAAGTCTTAGATGTATCCAATGGAACACCAACAACTTTACTGTCGGTAGTACCATCAAACCCTTTAACCGTACCGCCAGCCATATAAGCCAAAGCCAAACCACCAGGCATAAATTTGTCTGGGTTAATTCTCTTACCTTGCTTTTCGTTACCCGTGCGGGCTTTGCGAATGCGGGCCATCATTTGATACAGCTTCTCTGCACCAGCATCTGAGTTGCCATTACCTAAATGCGACACTACATCCGCAGGAATTACAAACTCACCGTGGCTTAAAGCCGCTTCTTGGTTGCCGTCAATTCTAGATGGGATCTCATCGGCCATGCCATCAGTAGCGCCTTGCAAATAACGTGGATTAGCAATACCGCCAGCGGCCATTGGAATTTTATAGTTAGGGTCCATAAGTTGCTGTTGAGTTGGTGCCACAGGTAAAGCCGCGGCAATACCGGTAGGCGGGGTAGTAACCGTATCTGTTGTTGCGCCGGTTGTAGTGCCTGGTTTGGTAACGGCTGGGGCTGGGTTATAGTCCCGCTTCATCTTACCGGCGTATGGATTTGCTATAGGCGCAGGGGCTGGTTTGTATGCCGCCAAAATACCTTTTGCTTGCGCATCAGAAGCGGCCTGGGCACCAGCTAACGCTTCCGCATCATTATCTTTGGCGTATCGTGGGTCAGTAAAGTACTGACGTCCGGCTTCACCAGGGCGACGGTTAGGGTCGGTATAGTCAATTTGCTGACGTACCGCATCTAGTTTAGGTACGGGTACGTTGTATCCGCCTTCGTCTTTTTTCTTGGTTAACGCATATGCGCCGATGCCAAGTGTCAATAACTTAGCGGGATCAAATTGGCCGTTTGTTTTAAGCAAATCAAGCGCTTTTGAACCATATTTTTTTACATAGCTAAGCAGGGAGTTGTCGCCACCAGCAAAGTTTCCGTCTTTGTCTGTGAACCCGCCTTTTTCTGTGTTGTATGTAAAGTCAGTGCCCTTGGCATCTTTAAAAGTTAAGTTGCCAGAGGCGTCAAGCTTATAGGCATTGCCAACTTCATCTTGCAAAAACCCTTGTCCGGCAAGAGCTTCGGATGAAGTCAAGTCATGATCTGGGGTTTCACTTATTGTGTCATTCATGCCATCGTCGTAGCACTGTTCTTCAATAATGGGGCGGCCATCATCTTTATCGTAATCAACAATAACGTCTTCGCAAATTCGTGTCATCTTGAGTCCTTTAGCGTAAAAGTTTCAGCAGATCATCTACCGTTATCTGCTCCGCCAGCAGGCTATCAAGATACCCACCGGTTGCCATTTTAGTATCTTGTTGACTTTGCTGTGTATCTTTTTTGGCGGGCTTTTCGCCAAGCAAATCTTCTAGCGTCGCAAACAAGTTGAAATCCGACATGCCTTTTGCATAAATTGGAGAAGTCGTATCGACAGGCGCTGCACCAGAAGATGAAAACACGTTGGTAACATTAGTTACTGGAGTGGTAGGTTTGACGGGGGGAACAACCACGGGAGGTTTCACCACTGGAGGAGTAACTGGTTTATCTACGCATTTACCTTGCGCCTCGTCCCACTGTTGGTTTGGCAACAAACAGGTTTTGTCAATAATTTTAGTATCGTCAACGCACTTGTCTAAAATGAGGTCCCAGTGCCGGCCAATTCCGCAGTTAATGTTTACGCAGTCGCCTTTGGCATTGCGTTCTTTTCCGGGGCCGCAGGTGGTAATGGTAACCGTATCATCTTTAACGCAGCTACGACCATCGGTCCCACGTTTATAGCCGGGAGCGCAAATATAAACGCAGGTCTTGCCATCGGGGCCAAGTTCTTTACCCGGACCGCAAGTAGTAACTACAACCGTTTCGTCTTTAACGCAACTAATGCCATCAGACCCGCGCTTGTAACCAGGGAGGCAGTCTTTAATTACAACCGTGTCATCTTCTTTAACGCAAGTTATGCCATCTAGTCCACGGACATATCCTGGTTTGCATATATCAATACAAGTTTTACCATCGGGGCCAAGCTCCTTGCCGGTGCCGCAAGTAGTGATTACAACTTCGTCATCTTTGACGCAAGTTATGCCGTCTGGCCCACGTTTAAAACCTGGCTTACAAGGTTCGGGCGTGACAACAGCGTCGGCTTCGCATTTATTTAGAATTGGATTCCAATGGTTGCCAACACCACAATCAATAGGTTTGCATTCTCCGGCGGCGTTGCGCACAAACCCTTCTGGACAAGTGTTAACAACCACCGTGTCATCTTTGACGCAACTAATTCCATCTGGCCCACGTTTGTATCCTGGCTGGCATGGCGTTAATTCATCAGGTATCTTTACACATGTAATACCGTCAGGCCCGCGTTCGTACCCCGGCTTACATATATCAATACAGTCTTTACCATTAGGATGGCGTTCTGTTCCAGTGCCGCAAGCTTCAACCACAACATTGGCTATACACGATTTACCATCTGCGCTCAGCTTCTCGTCTGGCTTACAAACAAGAGGGGTGTCTGGTTTCTTGACGCAAGTAATGCCGTCGTTCCCGCGAACATATCCTTCTCCGCACGGCTTTAACATACAAGTCATGCCGTCTGGTCCGCGTTCAAATCCGGTGGCGCATTTAGGCACGCAATCTCCGGCAGCGTTCTTCTCTTCGTTTGCTCCACACTTAACTGTTACGGGAGGGATAACCGCGTCTAGCTCACACTTTTTAGTAACAGGGTCCCAATGCTTACCCGTACCGCACTCAATAGGTTTGCACTCCCCAGCGGCGTTACGTGTAAACCCATCTGGACACGCTGTTACGGTAACGGTGTCGGGGGTTTTGGTGTCGGTGCCAGTGCTAGGAGTAACTGTTGCAGGAGCTTTTAGCTCGCATTTCTTAGTCACTGGGTCCCAGTATTTACCATCACCGCAATCAATATCTACGCATTTACCGGCGGCGTTTCGCACCTGCCCATCAGGACAAGAGGTTACGATAACAGTGTCGGGGGTTTTGGTAGTAGTTCCGCCACCCGCAGTAACCGTGCCGGGAGGAGTTACAGGTGTTGTGGTGCCAGGAGCTGTAACTACAACCGTATCGTCGCGATAGTTAATTTGATCCAGAATGTCTTGATTGCTCAGGCCGCTGGTAAGTTCATCAACACTGTAAATACCAATAGACCGCAGGAACGCGGCCATTTCATCATCTTCTGTACCAGGTGTCGTCTTTGCAAAAGCATCAAGATCGCCAATTGCGCCTTTAAACAAATCAATGTCGGCGTTTATTTGATCGTTACCAGTTAACGTTGCAGAAGGGGCTAACCACGCATTGGTTGTTGCATCAAAAAATGAACCGGTAGGCTTGGTGTCTGATTCAGAAGAAGAAAGTATTCGGTATCCAAACGGAATTTGAAGATCAGCAGCGCGGCTGTCTTCCAAATAAATTGGCCGACCTTTTACGTCACCAACGGTAAATACGCCGGTCCCCGCATCAGACGCAGTCCCCGTTCCAGCGCCTGCTACTTGTACGCCACCGGTTCCTGGGGTACCTGCATCGCTAGTTGTAGTCTTAGTTTTTTGAGCACGGCGGTAGTCTAGTAAGCCACGGGTACCGTCTGCGTCGTAAGCGGCTTTTTCGGCTTCCGACAGTTCGTCAATATCTTCTTGCAGTAGTGGTGCATATTTTTTGTTATCTGCAATTGCTTCTTGAGCCGTTGACGAAGCCAAGCTTGTCACAGCATTCATCAAGTTCTGCTCTAACGGTTTGCCAGATAGTGTTCCTGAAATTGTAGTTCGCAGCGCAGATTTCTGATTTTTAGTCAGACCGCTAAGATCCATATTATTCATGATGATGTCGGCAACACCACCTATACCACCACTCTTAGCACCAGCTAACGCGGCGGTCAGTAAGTCCTGACCCGTCAGCAAACCAGTAGTGGCGCCAACCACTGTGCCAGTAAACACTTTAGTCAATGTTCCCGTTGCATCAACCGTAGCTAGATACTTGTTAGCATCTTTCATGAAATCCGTACTAGGGATGGCCGCGCTAACATAAGAAACAGCGGCTCTCTTTAGCGCATCTTTTGGCTCCACACCGCTAAACATGTCGATTGCAAACTTAGCCGCAATCTGTTGAGGTATTGTCAAACCGCCCGTAGCTACGGCAATTAGAATATTACCGATGGGGCCAATGTCTTGCAGTAAAATTGCAAGATCATTTGAGGTGGCCTTGGTTGTAAAAAAATATGGTGTGCCATCATCTGAAAACTTAACGCGGTAGCCTGTGTTTCCGCTACCGTCAAACGTGCCGCCAAAAGCATTGCCTGTCTGACGTTCGCCGTATGTACTGGCAACTTCTTGCCCGGTAAGTTTGTTACCAAATACTTCTTGTTTGCCCACGGGTGCAACGTAAACAGTCTCGTAACTGGTGTTATCACCGCTACCAACTTGGGCAAGCTCACTTTTAACTAATTTTGGGTCAACAGGGTTTCCGTCTTGATCGGTATAACCAACAATTTTGCTTTCAATAATTTCGTTGTATTCGTTGTCATAGCCAGTTACAGTTCGCTCATATTGCGGAATAACAGCAGCATCAGCAGTTTTAGTAATTGTGCCAAAATCTTTAATATCAGTAATACCAACGGCGGTCATAATAGCCGCCATGTCTTCAGCATTTGCCTGAGCTGAACCTTTGCCCTCACCTTTCCATTGTGAAGACAGACCTTGGTCCATGATCTGCTGAGCAATATTTTTAATGTTTGCGGCTAGACCATCAGCGCCGGGACGCCAAGTTTCGTTTTTACCGTAGTTACTGTAATGGTATGTAGCGTAGGATTCGGGTGTCCACCGAGCAGGTTCTTTTGCACGGAATTGATCGTATTCAGCTTTAATATCTGGGTTGGCATTCAGATATTTTTGCGCAGCATCAGCAACGTATGTTTTGCTAGTAGATTTTGTGGTTGCCATTACCCGACCTTCCAATTGGTGCCGTCAGAATATACCGGCACAGCTACGGCACCACCAGTTACAACGGTTGCTCCAAACGTTGGAGTCAACGCATCCGTGACAAAAGACCTGGCACCTGCGCCAGAAGTTACCGCGCTGGGCAGTGTGGCAACAGTGTAGTTTACAAGCGGCGGAATTATGTTAGTTGTTAAAAGCTGTGCATTTATTGCATCTAAACGATTAAAGTACAAACGCAATACATTGGTTAATTGGTCAAAATATTGAACGTTGTATGCTGCTGTAGGCAACGGTAAATTAGGCGCAACCACTCGGTTGAGCTCGTTAGTAGAAGTAACTACATAACTCATGTATTACCCCGTCTTCCATCTGGCTTAATGTCAATACGTGGTGCGCCTAACTGCCACTGCGTACCTAGTGTATTGCAGTCAATCTGAAACACCATTTGACGCCCACGAAGACGCATAAATACTTGACCCGTAAACTCTTGTATGTTTACAGCGGATGTCCGTTGCACTGTTGCTGCCGCAGTTCCAGCGGTAGACGTTGGGTCGTTAGCGCCAGTTCCTGAGTTTTGAAATGGGATCAAAGTCAAAGTCACTTGGGGGGTGGTATTAGATGTGGATGTACGGAAAGTTAAGTCAGGCAACACCCGGTAAATAAACCCAAAATTCTGCCCGTCATCTATGTCAAATTGAGATGACGAAATGGTCGAAGTAATTGCTGTGGGCGTCTGCGACTCGTTGTTGTCAATCCCTTCTTCGTGATTGACTAAGTTGTTGCTGTATGTTGCCGCAACAGGGTAATCGCGAAGGCCAGAATCAATCCAGGCTGTGCGGCCTAGGTCAGTACCGTAATACCAGATGTCTTCACCGTAATTGTAAATAACGTAGCGATCAATAGCGTTGCTGTTAGTTGAACAATAGAACCACCACACTTCGTTAAAACCTTCGCTTGTACTGGCAAAAATTTGAACATTTTGTGATTGGTTAATATCGCTAAATATGTACTCGCGCAGGTCGCAACGCAATGTTGCTAAACGACCATCGTACTTATAAAATTTATCAACCCCCATCCAGTACACAATCCCAGAGCCAATTGCCACCGCGTTAGGGCCTTGGATTGATATATTGTCACCAAGCAACTGAGCGCCCCACACGGTAGGGGGGCCCTGGTATTGCAAAGAATACAAGCTGGAATCGGTAAAAACTACAATCTCTTGCCGAGCCTGGATGGCTGTAACAATTTCTGAACCGTGCGATAGCTGCAAACTTCCAGCCTGGTTAGTTGCGGCGGGCGTCCACGTAATAATTGATTCTTGATCAGACCAACGAATTAACATTGGATTTAAAGTTGAGCTTCCATAATCGTCACAGCCAAACGCAAACGTAAACCTGCTTTGGTCAGACACAAAGATAAAGTTAACTACAGAGGGTACTTCAGCGTCTGCGCTGGGTAAACTGGAAACCAAAACAGCGCGTGTTGCGAGGCCAGCAGTAGCATCCCATATGTAAATAGGGCCGCCCCGGTAAGCAAAAATTAAATCTTCACCAAAATTATTTTGGCTATAAACACGCAGCGGAACTGTGCCGGATACGCCAACACCCCAAGTTCCAGCGCCCCAAGCGCCCGCGCCCCAGCCTGAAATAGGCACTTCAACCGACGCGGAAACACTTAACTGATACGCGGCTGAAACAGCGGAACCACCGTACGACCCCGCTACGATTGCCGCGCCCGCGTTAATTGTGTACGAGTTAGCGGTAACCACTGTTATTGTAAACTCGGCATTAAAGGTGGTTGCGTACGTTCCTGTAGCGCCACTAAAAGTTACATAGTCGCCGGTGTTACCGCCATGCGCAGCGGCAGTTACCGTAACTGTGCTGGTTCCATTACCGGTAAACGGGTTAGCGCCGAGCGTGGTAGTTACGCGAAGTGGGGTAATATCAAAGTAAGACCCGTCGCGCTCTATGTAAACTTTAATGTTAGTGGGCACGCCCATCAAATTTAAGCCCGCCAACGTCACCCAATTCCACAGAGATCGGCATACGCCAAGGAACGTAAAGTTAGAAACACGGGTCCAACCACCAAGTTTCTCAGGCATTCCAGCGCGGAATCGAATCTTGTTGGCGTCGTACCACCCACCAGCTACGTTGGTAGTGGCACTGACAGACCCCAAAGCCTCGGATGCGTACCGTGTATTTTCTCGGTTAACCCCCGGGCGGAATAGAATCTTTTTAAGTGCCATCGGTCAATCCTAGGATAGAAACAGTGCTTTTTCGGCGTCCCTGCGCTTTTTTAGCCCTAGGAGTATTTTGCCACCAGCCATGCAATACAGCAAGAGTGCATCTGCTGCGCCTTCCCAATCACCACGATTGATCTTCATCCGAATAGAAGAGCGCTGAAAAGCCCCCACTCCGGCGTTGAAGGCAAAGCTGACGCACGCATCAAAAGCCCCTTGACGACCAGATAAAGCGGGAGCAAGTCTAAGAACACCACGTTCAGTAGGGCCGACGTCATCTTCGAATAGTTTCTCGATCTCTTCTTTAGTCCAGACACGGTTGTCCTCCTGCTTTAGGGGCATCTCTTTACGAATCATGGGGGTTTCTTTGCCCTCCACCCTAACTACGGGCAAGCGAATTTGATCTTGATACAGAACGTGCCCATAACCAATTGTCCAAATATGGGCTGGGCACAGGTACGGTTTAGTCCTGTACCCCTCCCACTGGTGCATCAACTTAGCGCCAGCTTCGCCCAGTTTCATTTCTTGCTCCAGCTACGTGAGCCAAACCAGAAACCTATGATGCCCCCAAGCATTGCCATCTCGTCTGTGGAGAAGATAATGTCAGAAACACGAATCAAATCTTCCATACTTAAGACAAGTCGTGGGTTACTGTAGACGTAATAGGCAATCCAAGCATTGATAGCGCACAGTTCCAACACAAAGATGTAAGTGACCATTGGGCGTACCGTGCCAACAAAGTTTACCACCCAAGTGCTTGCCTTTTCCATGATCTTCTTGTCGTGGTCATAGGCCGCTACAGTCATTTCTGCATCTGTCTGCATGGCAATCTGATCTGTTCTGATCTCTTCCATGCGCTCTTGAGCGGCAAAGCCCTGCGCCATCATCTGAAGCTGTAGTTCTACCTGCACACGGGCAAGAGCCAACTCATGTTTCTGGTCAGCTTTATTCTGGAAGAAGTCCAGTAGTTTGGGCAAGCCTGAGATCAGCAAGCCGCCAAGTGTTGAGAATAGAGATAGCATTACAGTCCAATCATTCCAAGAAGTTTATCTACAATTTTCCCTGCCAACTCATCCGGCAGGAACCGCAACAGCCCAAGCACCCACCAAGCAATGTACAACCGTACAAAAACTTTGAGGAATTGGTCAAATTGCTTTTGGTACTCATTCACCGCCCACACCTGTTGACAGCACAAAACTCAAACAGTTCGTATATACCAAACGCAAACATCATCAAAACAAAAGCACCCGCCGTAAGACCCGCCGCTAGTTCAAGTTCTTCTTGTGCTTTTTCCTTGCGCTTCTTTTCTTCTGCTTTGGCTTGTCGTGCAAGGTGAGCATCTTCCCTGTCCATCTCAGCCGACCGCGCTTTAATTTTATTCCATACGTCTATGTTGCCTGTCTGCATATAGATCAATTGAAGCTCCGCCTCTAGTTTGGCGGTCTGCATCAGCGTGTTTTCTATCTGCATCGCCAATGCAAAGTTAGACTTATCGCCTGACCGCTTGGCTTCAACCATCGCCTTGGTCGCCTGACTCTTTGCGTCAAACATACGACCGACCATCACGCCTAGGCCACCTAGGTCGTTAGCTACCTTTGCCGCCTTACGGACTAATCCTATGGCGCTTTGTAGTCCTTCAAGAGCCGATACTGGATCAATCATTTCAATTCAAAGCTTAAATTTGCATGACGAGGGTATTGCACAATACGCTCACCCTCTGGGCATTTGTATTTGATGGTCGCAAGCAACGTGGCTTTGCCTAGTGTAATTTTTTCTTTTCCCACCGCTGTAAGCTGATAGGTAAACGTGTCAATCTCTGGCCCCGCTGGGCCGCTGAACTTACTTGCGGTGGTGGTCACTTCATGTACCATACCTGCCGCATCACGGATGTTGGGTGTAAAACTCTCAACAGAACAGTCGTCCCGTTTCTTTATTCTTGCAACTGTGACGTTGATGGGCTGTCCAGCATCTGCCACAATTTTAAAATTCTCTGGCGACCACTCAATAATGGCTCTGTCAAACCAACCAAACTTATCGGCAAGCGTGTAACTACCGCCTAATGCGGCAACACTAGCGGCAACGGCTCCGATGGCTTTAGTTAGATCAATCATTTCCGTACAACCTTTTCCCACTGTAGGCAAACAACTTTGCGGTTATAAACATCACCCGTCCACGCCCACCGCACACAGCGGTATTCAGTCTTCCTGTCCTGACTGGATGCTCCCGGTAGAAACACCAAAAATAGCATCAGTAGCCATTGCATCCATCACGACCATATCCAAATAATGGTAAACGTGCCCCACACAACAAAAGCGGTAATGAAAGCTGCAACAAGAAATGCTTCAGCCCAGTCCCACATATTTACCTCTACAGCGAAACCGCGGCAGTAGTTATAGATGAATTTGAAATTGTTAACGTATACCCAGGAGATGTAGTAAATCTGTTTACTTCATTTGTCCCCGTGTTGTTAGCAAGAGTGAATCCAAATTGGGATAATATATTAGATGTGCCGGTGCTGTATGACGTAACAAACGAGCCAGCAGTTTTGTTTCCGCCACCAGTGCCTGTGCCATCTCTCTTAAGTTGGTACACAATACCACCAAAATTCGTGCCATCTCCCGGTATGGTTGCACCGTAGAAGAAGGTAGTATTTGAGCTAGAACCAAGTGAAAATCCCTGAGCTCGTATTGATGCAGGTGTAACACCTGTTATTTGATTTGCCCACTGTCCAGCTAAAGACGAGTTCCATTTGGATACCGCAATTACGCTTGCCGAATCGTATACCCATCCGTATAAATCACCTGTTGAAGTACTGGCAAAAATAGACGGAGAGTTGTTAAACGCTCTAGCGTCTGTAACATACGTTCCTGAGTTGTCAACTTTTAACATCCCGCCACCGCCAGATGGATAACTGTAGCCAACATAAATATTATTGGACGAATCCCCTGCAATCCCAGTGCTACTTACATTGCCAAGTGAATTTAAATATGTTTTCTGCCACTGCAAAGTACCGGACGAGTTAAATTGGCTAAAGGCTACACCTGTATAGCCACCGCTAGATATATTTCCAGCGCCTACAACATTCCCGTTTGACTGGATCGCTAAGCTGTACCATCCATACTGACCGGCATAGTTGGTTGCCCAGTTAATAGCGCCGCTAGAAGGATTGAGCGACACCATATAGCTAAAGTCATTACCGGCGGCTGGGTTTGCCAAAGCACCCGCGTAAAGCGCAGTCTCAGCCGCATTAATAGCTATTGATACCACTGACATATTATTGGTAGTGCTATGGTTGTACGACTGTTGCCACAACACAGTACCCGTTGGATCAAATTTAACAACAAACCCAGTATAGGGAAATGGGTTTGTATCTAACGCTTGAGTAAAACAAACATAGATGTTTCCGGAAACCCCCACCTGTAACGCCTGATTAAACATAAACGTTCTGTATGCAAATTTTGGACCGTTAGTCCAATATATTTGTTTTTGCCACGTAAGAACACCAGCGCTACTAAATTTTAGCAAGTACGCAAACTGGTCAGAACCATCAACGCCATCGTCTTGCCGCGCAGCAACGTAGATGTCTCCTGTGTCATTTGCCCCAACACTGGCAACATAAAGTTTTTTGCCTGTTAAAAATAGCGATATTGCTATGCTATTGGCAACTGATGCGCCCGCAGTAAACCCAAACCCCTTGGCAGATGCGGCTCCACGAGTTCCAAGTAAAGGCATGTCTACCCCTTAGGCAAATTTAGTTTGTGAAGCAAGTACTGTAAATGCGGCGCTACCGGTCTTTATGATGGTGTAGCTGTACACATCAATCGAAGATGCGTTGCCCGCCGTTGGCGCTGTGCCGCCCTGCCACTTTGGTGTAACCGTTGATCCGTCAACTTGAACTATGCTGTTGTAGTAAGCAGTGGCACCCTGAGTTACCAAGAAAGCCGCAGTCATTGACTGGCCGGTAACCATTATGGTGTTTAGGGTTGTGCCGCTAGAAGCTCTGAAATTCACTGTCCAGTTGGCCGAAGCATTGGTCGTGTAATACAGTACAGATTGAGTTGTAATGTCGTACGCAATCGTTCCGGTAGCCGCCGTAGCTGATACTGTTGCCACCTCCGCGGTGTTGCTCAGAAAAATAGCCGTGGCAGATGAAGTGCCTGAAAAAGTTTGCGTGCCGGTAAAAGTGTTGGCAACGTTGACAACAGGAATATTGGCCCCTGCCAAAGTAGTTGCGCCCGTACCACCAGAAGCAATGGCTAAAGTAGCAGACAAGCCAGCAGCAGTTGTTGCAGTTGATGCATTGCCTGTCAGTGCTGCTGTAATCGTACCGGCAGAGAAATTGCCTGAAGCATCACGCGCAACAATAGCGGATGCTGTGTTTAAGTTGGTTGCAGTTGTGTTTGCATTGGTAACACTTAAAGTGCCGCCCAAAGTTAAACTTCCTGTTGTAGTTACTGTGCCCGTCAGGGTCAATCCGCTGACTGTGCCTGTACCGCCAACGCTGGTAACCGTGCCGCCGGTGCCTGTAGCATTGATTGTTTGGTTGGGCCAAGTGCCTGTAATAGTGACGCCAGTTCCTTGAACAAGCGCTGGGGTAGCAGTAGCTGTACCGCCGTTGGCGATTGGCAAGATTCCGGTAACGCCGGTTGCTAACGGCAAGCCAGATGTGTTTGTTAGCGTACCGCCTGAAGGTGTACCAAGTGCGCCGCCGGGAACGACGTAATCAGTGCCCGCAGTAGCAGCAGAAATTGCAGTGCCATTGCCTTTTAAAACGCCAGTAATGCTAGTGGACAGGGTCAACGCAGGGGTTGCGCCGCCACTTGATGTGCCAGCAAGACCGTTAGCGGATGCAACGGAGACCGCTGTAACTGTACCCACAATGGCTGAAGAAGCTACTTTAACAAAGTCAGCAACTGTACCAGCGCTGTTATAAACAATAAGCGCCGTTTCGCCCGCGGCTACAGTTACACCAGTTGTTGCAGAGCCTTTGACTACAATGCCAAAACCGCCTGTGGTGCTGTTAATGACAATGTAGTTTCGGCTAGAGGTAGGGACGACAACGTTACGTGCGGCTGTTCGCGCACCGGAGCATAGAATGACTGCGTATTGCGCCGAGCCCGTAGTGCCCGCGCCAACTTGCGCAAGGTTGTTCCCAAGGTATGTACCCTGAGTTAAGGACAAGGTAACGTTAGCATCATTTGTGATTGTCTGAGTACCAGCAACTGCGGCATCCAGATAATCAGTAATTGCGTAGTTAACGTCGTTACCCCAATCACCGCTTTCGGAGCCTGTAACAGGCTGGCCTAAAGCCAATAGTGTTGTGTAATTGATAGTCATTTATTGCTCCAAAATTAACGACGCCGCCCCGTAAGCTGTTGCGTTCTACTTTGCTACTACGTCGGCAACTGCCTCTTCAGGCTTGGCTTCTAACGCTGTCTTTAACATTGTGAAGAAGGCATCTCTGCCCACTTGCAACTGATCCACATTGAACCGCGCCGCGCCAAGTTTACGATCTAAATCTGCCGTATGGTTGAGCAGGGCTTGTTGCTCCTGCGTCATGTCTTCATACTTGTATTCTACGCCGTCAATTGTCACAGGGGTTTTTTCAGTTTTTCCCATGATGTTTCCTTTAAAGTGCCACCAAAATCGGGTGGTGGCTTCCCGTTATGGTGTTGGTGTCACCCAAGGCAAAGGTGTGTTTGCGGGGCTGACAGGCGGTGTAATCATGCTGTCGATTTGTCCCTGCACACAGGCTTGTGCGCTTGCGATTTGTGATTCTGGAATCCAGCCAATAACGATGGCTTCAGTTAGGTCTGCATAGGGGATAAATGCACCCACCTGGTCAGCAGAGTTGAACTGCGTGTTGCCACCAATAGGGGCAGTGTAAGTGCCATCTACGCCAGTGACTGTCCACAGAGCGTTGACCACATAGTTGGGGTCAGGCTGTTGCAGGGTGTACATTGCTGTGATGCGGGTTGTAAATGTCGTTGCCATGTTAGGCTCCTTATTGGAAAGAGTTGGTTTGAGGATTCCATTTTTTGCCAACTACGGCAAATTGAGCCTGCCAAGCATCAATTTCAGGCTGTGCTTGTGCGATAGCATCTTTAACATAATCTTCATCAGACTTTCCAGCAATCAATGGAATTCTTTCATCAGAAACAAATCCATGACCATTTAACGAAATGGCAATACCAACAAGTTTATTGGCATCCTCATTTTGAAATTTAACAATTGTGTATTCCATTTATTTCCCCTGTTAATTAAAGATAAGCCGCGTAAACAGCAAAAGCCAAAGATCTAGTAATACCCGCGTTGTTTTCAACAGTTACTTGATGGCTATTAGCGGTTTTATAGCAATTAAAGCTTGATGCCCCAGCAGTTGCACCCATGTTTCCCTGACTAGCTACCAATATTGTTGTACCAGTATAAGTTGCAAAATACATACCGCCATTACCAGTACCTTGGTCGTAAAACTGAATCATCATTGCGCCAGCAGTGTTAAATGGTAAATTTACCGTAGTGCTAGTAGTCATGGTTAATGAATTCAAATTGGCAATACCAAATGCCGTTCCAGAAGTACCTGTGTTTGAAGAAATAAGAACTTTTGAAAAATTATCAACAACAACCCGTGGATTTGCAGATCCATCAGCCAACACGATGTAGTTGCTTGATGCCCGAATGTCTAGACCATTGTTGTTTCCTGTGTAACGTCCAAGGATTACATTGTTAGTCCCTGTAGTAACTGCGCTACCACTGTTCTGTCCAAGAAACGTATTGCCATTAGCCGCACCTTCTAAGTAGTAACCAGACCCTTCACCAATACAGGAGTTTGAGTCACCTGTTAATGCAGTAAGACCAGTGCTACCTGAACGGCTACCAACAAAAAGATTGTATGAACCTGTTGATAATCTTTTCCCAGCCTCATAACCTAAAGCATTGTTGTTAATGCCTGTGGTAGTGTTGTAAAGGGAATTAAAACCAACAGCCGTATTGTTAGATGCCGAGGTGTTAGATGCTAAAGCTTGTAAACCAATTGCTGTATTGTTTGAACCAGTTGCGGCACTGCCTTGAGCGTATGCTGAAGCGCCAACAGCTGTGTTACTAGTTCCTGTTGTAGCGCTAGCGCCAGCGTTGTATCCAATGTAAACGTTGTAAGTACTTACGGCAGTTGATGGGTTACTGTTATAGCCAGCGTAAGCTCCCAAAAATACGTTGGCGTTACCTAAAGAATTAAGGTAACCAGAAAGATAGCCCACACCAACATTGTTGCTAGCAACGGTATTCCCTACAAGAGAATACATGCCAACGGCAGAATTATTGCTTCCTGATGTGTTACCACTTAAAGAAGCAATACCTACTGCGCTATTACGCTCACCTGAAGTGAAATTAGCCAGTGCCGCACCGCCAACGCCTGTGTTGTATTCGCCTGTTGCATTACCAGCGTAACCTTTTACCGCTTGATAGCCAACACCTGTGTTGTAGCTACCTGTTGGATATAAACCAGAATACCCGCCAATAAAAGTATTTTGCACCCCGCTTGAAACACTTGAACCTGCTGAATTACCAACAAACGTAGAACCAAACGTTTCTGCTGCGTTGTAGTTATATCCCGCTTGATAACCAATTGATACTAAATATCTTCCTGATTGGTTGAGAAATGCTGATTGATAACCTAGAGCAACGTTAGCAAAACCTGAGTTAGTAGTTTTTAAAGCATCACTGCCTAGAGCAACGTTGTAACTTCCTGTTGTTACCGCATTCATTGAATTACGACCAACAGAAGTATTTAAGATGGCATTTGACACTGTAACTGCGCCAAACATTGAGCCTTCACCAACAGCAGTGTTGGATGTACCTAGTTGATAAAAACCTGAAGTTGAACCAACATACGTGTTTTTATCACCAGTAACATTTGCATACCCTGAACGCTCACCAAGAAAAGTATTAAACGCATTAGTGGCAGAGACAAAATTAGTGGTGTATCCCGCTTGATAACCAAGGGCTGTAATAAACAAACCAGCTTGATTTGAAAATGCGGCTTGATGACCTACGGCAGTGTTGTAGGATGCTGTACTATTATTTTGTAATGCACGAAATCCAACGGCTACGTTATTTGTTCCGGTGCTGTTGTAGTACATGGCTTCTGAGCCAAGCGCAGTGTTGTAATATCCACCGTTGTTTGTGTACATTGCAAAAGCACCAACAGAGGTGTTCTGTCCCGCACCTGTTTGGTTAAGATAATTTGCGTGATAGCCTATAGCAGTGTTGTAGGATGATGAGGTGTTGAGATACAAAGCCTGTTGTCCAATAGCGGTATTAAATGCGCCACTTCCACCAGAGCCATAAGCATAATAACCAACAGCGGTATTACTGTTTCCAGTAATAGAAGAATTACCAGCAAGACTACCTACATAAGTGCCATAACTTCCAGTTGCACCACTTCCAGCCGCACGACCAATAGCAACATTATCTGCGCCAGTAGCGTTAGCGGCAAAAGCACTAGCACCTACCACAGTGTTGGTAGACACAGCACCTGCACCACGACCTACAGTTAAACCATAAATGGTTGCGTCTAGTGTGCTACTGAATGTTCCAGTGACTGCAAGACCAGTTGAAGAAAACAATGTGCGTAATGTAGGAGCGCCGCCTGCATAAGTTACATATCCAACCCCATCGTTTATTCCTGATAGTGCAGTAGGTACGCGACCAAAGAATGAGTCATATGCAGTAGACCCATCAAAAAATATCCCGCCGTAATTTGCCGCAGTTGCCCCAGCATTGATTCGTATAGCGTAATTAGAAGCTAAGGTTGTAGACGATGACCCTGCTCCAGATAATAGAAGCGGAGTGGTAGCCGCACTTAGGGTGGTGATACCCGTAGCACTCAGCGTTCCAGTGACTGCAAGACCAAAAGCAGTAAATGTTGCGGAATTAAGTCCTCCTACATAAAAGTTAAGTATGTTTGTGGCACTTAACCCCATAAAGTTGTTACCACTAGCATTATCAAAATGGTAATACTGACCGCTACTTGAATTAGTTTTAAACGCATTAGTAGTAGTTGCTTGAAAAACTGGAGATACAAGAGTAGTCCCATCAAAAGTAAGCGCAGACCCAGTAAACAATGCACTAGAACTAGATGCGTAAACCACACCGCCTGATGTGAATGATGTTAAGCCTGTGCCGCCGCTTGTCGTTGGCAATGCAGTACCCGACAAACTAAACGCCAATGTGCCGCTAGTTGTGATGGGCGAACCCGCAATAGACAGGAACGATGGAACACTTGCCGCAACGCTAGTTACAGTGCCTAATGGGTTTGCCGCCCAAGATGTGTCAGTACCATCGGTTGTTAAATATTTACCGCTGTTACCCGTTTGGCTTGGCGCTAAAGCATTGAAAGCCGCATTAGCAGTTGATTGTCCCGTACCGCCATAAACAATAGCTAAATCAGTTGTTAACGTTAAAGAAGCGGCGTTAAGTGCTGCAGGTAGTGTGACATCCCCAACAGTATCTTCGTACACTGCCTTTTCAGATGGGTACGTAACAAACACATCCACTGCGCCGGTAAAGTTAACCAGTGCGCCAGAGTTGGATGAAGACAGGGGTGTGGCGTTACGAGTCAGTGTCGTACCAGACAATGTGTAAACACCAAAGTTGACTTCCCAGGCACCAGACACAGGATCGACGATTGCAAAGTACGTTGTGTTAGTGTCACCAACTGCGGCAAAAGATTGGAATCCAGTGGGTGTGGAACCCAAGGTAATTGTGCCCGTACCCGGCGCAGCAGCGGCTTGTTTAACCCGATCTTTTACTATTAGAGCCATTTGTTATCCTTACGACGGTAGGTTAGTCCAACCGGGTGTCTGAACATTGCTGATATTTTGCCAGTTTGCGTTCTGGCTGTCATCTATTACAGCCCAAACAAGCACGTTGTTTATCGAGACAGTCAACTGAATTCCATCTGGGCGGATGTTTAACGTTTTTAAAACAATCAAACTGTCTGCGGCATTGGCCAACTCAGCTATGTTAGCAAGAAACTGAACCTGCGCGGTTTGAGAATTGGATGCCGTAGCTGCCTCTGCAATCGCCGCATTCGTACTCTTTAAAGCAGAAAACGTTTCTGACGCCGACGCAGATTCCGAGATTAGCCCACCAAAACTAGTAAGAGCACTTGATTGCGCGGATGCCGACACAATCTCAGAGATGGCAGCAAGTACCGCTGAACTAGCCGCGAAAGTTTCTGAGGCTGTAGCCTGCTCCGAAATAGCTACTAACAGAGCCTTAACTGCCGTTTGAAAATCTGTAGCCGTAGCAGACTCAGACAAAGAAGCAAGGACTGCCGTTTGCGCAGACTGAGTGTTAGACGCCGAAGCCGCCTCTGATAAAGAGACAGGCTCCGTCTTATTGCCTAGGGAAGCAAAAGGTGATTGAGCAAAAGTGCCGCCTGCAAACACCGCATTACCTGATTAAACGGCGTCAAGAGAGAATGTATAGGTAACAGTCAGCGTGTCACCACTGTCCACAAGCTTGTCGCCGCCAGTAAAATCACCAGCGGAAAACAAAACACCGGACGTACCAGAGGTTACGCTGCACAAGAATGCGCCCGCAATGGTCTGTGAGTTGGCGTTCATGGTAAACACAGCAGGAGAAGCGGTGTTGGCTATAACCGAAGGGTCTGCAGTGGTAGCCGTACCAAACGTTGCTGTCTTGCGGGTGCCAATGTAAGCTGTGTTTTCTGTCCAGCCCGCATGCGTAGCTAAAGTATCAGCAGCGGCAAACGTAGTGCCCGAACCGGGGCCAGTCACCAGACCCAAGAACCAAGTGGCCGTATAAGCAGAGCCTAAGAAATACTTGGTGTTCATGTCCTGCAGACCTTGATTTACCACCAAGTTGTGGAAGCTGTCAGTCCACTTTAAGTTACCACCTGCATCATGGCAAACAACTGTGTAAACACCGCCTGCGCCAACAGATTCACCAAGGGCAGGGCGGGTAATTAAAGAAGCTGTTACTTCGTCTTTTGCTGAACTGAATTCCATGATAAATCCTTAAGAGATGCGCACGATAGCGCTGTTGGCATCGGGAGTTGGGAAGATGATTTGGAACGTATCGTTGTTTACGGTTTTGTCTGTACCAAAGTCCAACACAGCTACAGACTTGTTACCCTGTGTAAAGTTGTAGATCAAAGCCGCACGAGCAGTAAACGTAGCGTTTGTCCAGCTTGTGTTGTTAAACGAAATAAAAGCGGTAGGGACACCAGCCGTGTTATTTGCCGATGTTGGCGATGTAGAAATTACCAGAGTATTCCCGCCCGTTGTGTAGCCGCCCCCGTTTGGCACTTCATTGACTGACGAGTAGATGGTTGTAGTTTCATTGATATTTGCCGCCGCAGAGTACAACGCGACTTTAAACGTGTTTGGGGATGTTGGGCCAAAGTTATGAACCGCTTGAAACAGCTCAACTTTAAAACTTGTGGTAGCCGATTGAAGAATACTCATGATACTGCAACCCTTACTTGACCATCGCGATAAGCATCACCGCGCTGTTTGCCGTCGGCAAGATTTTTATACAAAGCAATTGCTTGCACATAACGTTCATTGGCAACAGTCATCATATCTGCTTCGCTCTTCATGTAGACCAAAGCTTCACAAATAGTTCCGTATAACAACACCGAATCAAAATTATCACCAAGCCACGTATTGGTAGCGGTAACAATAGATTCTGGGTAGTAGTAATAATGCAGCTCTGCCATGTACGCCGCATTGGGCGTAGGGCCAACAATGAAAGTTAGTTCGTTAATGTCATTAGACTGTGGGCCAAAGAGCGCGTAGTGTTTAGGCTTCCCAGTTGTTGTTGGGTTAGGGTACGCCTCGCGCATGAAGTTCACATCTTTGTTCAACAGAAACAAAAAATCACCAGTCCCAGAAGCTGGGTATATGGCTAAGCTATACACCGACAAAAAATCTGCCGGGCAGCCAAGATACTTATTACCTGAACTCAACGCGCCTGTCACATTCTTTCGCAAATTAGCTGGTTGCGCAGTGTTGTAAATGCGCTGCTCCGCCTGACGAATGAACACGTTAATGTTATCAGTCGGAAAAGCATTCTCGCAGTAATCGTTTACCTGCGTGACAAGCTGCGTGTAGTTCATGCCATTGGGCCCCTAGCCATCACACCTTTGGTAGCTGCGCCCGTACCACGAATTTTAATGCCAGAGGTTTTGGCGGCTGGTTGGGGACGACGATCAATGTTACCTACAGACATATTGACTGTATTAGCATCGCTGTGGTCAGGGCCAGAGCCAGGATTAGTAGAAGCTGTAACCACCTTACCAGTCATGGTGTGTGGTGTCGCGTATACCTTAGCATCGCCAACTTCTTTACCCATCATCTTTTTGCTAAATGTAGCCATGATTAGCCTCTTTTCTGATTGGCAATCTTTGCCAAGTTGCGACCCATAGTCTTCATGTCAGAGTTGGTTTTACCCTTACCCTTACCTTTTCCGCCCATTATTTCTTTTGTAGATGGGCCACTGCTAGGGAAGACTTTAACATCGGTCTTACCCTTTTTGGCGATGCCATCTGCTGATCGTGTGTATGCCATTTTAAGCTCCTATTTGTATCGTTACTGTACCAACTTGTACGCCTAATGCCAAGTAATTTGGCGTTAGTAGATTATCGTTTAACCTAGACCCGCCAACCGGGTTCCAGCCCCACTGAATGTCTCGCGAACCACCAGACAAATTACCATTACTGTTAATGCCAGATGTTACATACGTTGTATCCCTACGCGGATTGCGTAGCGCTTGTGGGTCATCCACAGGAAACGTACCCAACATCAATTGTGGCTGATCTGGGTCCCAGCATTCAGGGCAAACCAATAACTCATATTTGCGCTGTTTAATAATTTCAGTTTTAAGATTCTTCAATCTAAACTGTTGACCACAGCGGTCACATTCAGCAATCGCTATTTTGCCGGATGCAAAACGATTACCCATCAGTAACCTCCGCCGCTTCCAATAAACATCTGCCTAGGAACAAACCGAACTGCGGCCTTTTCCCGATCTTCACCAGCGGCAATTTCAAACGTTTCGTTATAAATTTGTTTGAGCATTTCAATGCGCGGCATTAACTCAGGTACTTTGATGGCAATGTGATACGCCAAGCCAGCTACCAAACAAGGTAAGAAACGGAAATTCATATCGGCTGTTTCAACACCGGCGCCGGCGTCTTGCACTCTACGCAACCGGTAGTAAACAAATTGGTAAGATGTACTGTTGTCGGGCGTAGGCCATACAGTAACGGCTGGAAGTTGGGGAACATAAACGGCGGTGCTAGTTATATGCGTAGCCGCTGTAGTGTTATTTTGCCCACGGAACACACCACCCAGGACATTCCCTGTGATGTATGTGTAGTAGATATCTTCTGAATCTAAACGGATAAACCCAGATCCGGCTAACCCAACCACCGTGTTAAGCGTGATCGTTGTGGCTGTTGCGGTAATCGCACCATCAAGCACAGAGCTTGTAGGATTTGTCTCCCCAGATAACCGCTGAATCCATACCTGAATCGGTCGCGCCTGTTGTAGCTTGTTTGGTATTGTTGCATAGGTAGAAACACTAATGCGGGTAATAGTCAAATCCGCCTGGGTAGATGCTGTGTTGGAGCCCGTGCGGATTACATGCTCTAGCAAATCAATCGTGTCTGTGGGTAGGGCATATGTAGCTAGACCAGGCGTCAGGTTAATAACGCCCTGCTCCATCGTCCACATGTTGATACCTTTAGACTGCCACTCAATGGTCATTAGGTTCATAGACCTACGTGCTGTACGCAAGTCATAACCAGACCTCATCTCCCGGCCCGCACGCTCCCATGCCTCTTCAGCGATTTCCGTAAAGTCCATATTGAAAAGCGTAGAGCCGGTAGTGGTCATTTTTTAGCAGTCTTTGCAGATTGAACAAAAGCATTAGCAGTAGGAGCACCTTTAGCTCCAGGCGTACGCATCTTTTCTTTAGACCCAGCGGCTATCCGTTTACGTTTAGCGTTAATGTTGGCATACAAACCAGCAGGGCCGCCCTCAGCATATTGCGTAAAGTCAGTATTGTCCCGACGCGCCTTCTTTGTACCCTTGGGCATTTTGCTGGGAAGAACGGCTCCCATTCCACGACTTGCCATCATTTTGAATTCCCTTTAGTTTTCTTAGCTAAAAACAATTTATCAACCATCTCTATCCGTTGAGGTTTGGTTGTAACTTTATTAATAATGCTTAGACGTTTGGGTTTTGCTGCCTCATAAAATCCAGCTTTTTTTAAAGACTTAACTACTGAAGTTTTTGAGGTTGCCATATCAGCACATTCCACCATTTTTCATGGCAATCATAGTGCCTTTGGTTTTACCTTTTGTGGCACAACCATCAGCACGCTTGGAAGCAGAGCCACCAGAAGAAAACTTACGGGGGGCAGACTTTCCGTCAATGTCTTGAGGTACAGGCATGCCTTCACGGAATACCGAGTCTTTTGGTGCGGGCTTTTTTGGCGTAGGCTTTTTTGGCGTAGGCTTTTTAGCCGATGGAACACCTTCTGGATCAGTCGGTGGTTTACCCATTTCGGCAGTATAAATACCGCCGTCGTTAAAACGTTTCATGATAGCTCCTTAGCAAGGCATGCCGCCCATGTTCATTTTAATCATCTTGCCTTTGGTTTTGCCTTTAGTAGCAATACCATTAGCGGAAGCGCGGAAGGTGCCGCCTTTAGCCAGCTTGGTCATGGATTCACCTTTGTGCAAACGGCCTTCGTGTTTGTTCACGGCCTTTTGCATCATGGTTTTATCCATCTTGACATCTTTGTGGGCCATGCCGCCTTTAGCCATTTTGCCTTTGCCGTCAGCCGCAAAGTCAGGAACCATCTTCCCGCCTTTGTTGACCATAGTCATACCGCCGTCTGCATAGCCACCCATGTTCATCTTTTTCATATCGTCACCTTTAGAAAATTTCTTGCCTTTATCGGCAGTTACAAAATCTTTACCCACTGACATGGGTACGCCTGCTTTCTTGGCAAACGATGGCGAATGTGCAATCGCGGCCATGAAATTGTGTTGAGCTTTACTTTTGCTCGGCATCATTTCCCCGCTTGAAGAAGCTGGTCAATTTTTGCTTCAAGCTTGTTAAAGCGTTGGTCAATGTGGTTAGTAATTCTGTCAATTTCTGCTTGAGTAACGTTATCACGGGCAACCTCCTCGCGTGTTTTGTTCAACAGAATACTGATACGAGCCAGCTCCCTGAACTTTTCATTCATCATATAGCCTAATAGTCCAATCACTAATGACAGAACAGCAGACCAAGCGGTGTTTAAATCTAACAATTCCAAGCCCTCAATGCTTTATTGATCCGTGAATCTGGATCGTTGGCTGTCTTGGCAGAGGTTAGCTTCTTTTTCATGCCACTCATCCTTGCACAGAAAGAGTCGCGCCGTGAGCCGCCTTCCGGCTGGGGAGGTTTCAAGTTCATGCCTTGCGCTTTCGCGGAGGCCCGACCCTTGGCGTTCAAGCCGCCCTTCTCGGATTTGCCTTCTTTCCTCTGCCATGCTGGTGACTTAGCCATAGTAAATCTGCGTTGAGTCAATATTGGTCATCAAAGCATAAATGCCTTGAGTAGCTAATACTCCTTCACCCGGAATAATAGGCGCATTACTAAAAGTATCAGTACTGTCTATTTCGTAAGTCATCAACCAACGACCACCGCCACTTACATACGAAGCCGCAGTAGAAGTGATTGTTCCGGTGTTAATGTCTGTTAGCGTAAATGTGCTTGACGAAGCAACAGTGATAACATAGTTGCCATCTGTTGCAGACTGACTTGTATTGCTGTCAAAGTGAATACCAACAACATTGCCCGTAGACAGGCCGTGAGCAGTTTTTGTTACCGTTACAGTTGTACCAGAACGAGCGTATGTAACGCTAGAAGTTACTGGAACAGAAGCTGTATCAAACAACACTACAGTGCCATCCGTACCAGTACCAAAAAACGAAATGCCTTTAACGCGATTTCGTCCAAGAACAAAAAAACCACTTTGGTTTAAATGCCCTTGTTTAACGTCTGTTTGCATCATAATCAATCTCCTTTAAAAACGGGGCCGAAGCCCCTTGGGTTGATTAGGAATCTGCGAATGGTGTAGCAACAGTGCCGGAACCAATAACATTCCCGCTCACCATGTACTTGTCAGCAGCAACTGCCACGATTTGAACCCATGTGCCAGCAACACCGCCGGTTGTTGTACCGTTTAAGTTGATGAAGTCATTGGAAGAACCGTTAGCAGAGAAAGCAACCACAGCACCAGATGAGTCTGAATCAATAGAGATCACAGCGCCAACGTACAAATCGCTAGAGCCAGAAGTTGTACCAATCTTCAAAGAGCTTGTAGAGATGGTAGTAGGAACCCAGATCGTGTAAACAACACCTTCGTTGTTAGCTGTGCTTGGGTCTTGACCGGGGCCAGACGTTGTAGAGTTAGTTGAAACATTGATCGCAGGTAATGTCAAAGTGACTGCTGCTGCCAAAGAACCACCAACAGCAATAATGCGACCGCCGTGAGCTTCTGGGCTTAATGTGGTGCTTGTTGTGATGTCAACGACAGCCGCTGGGCCTTGTTGATAAATGCCGCCCAATGAACGAACTGGGCCTTGAAACGTAGTGCGTGCCATGATGTATTCCTTACATGCAAGTTGAGGTGTTCTGTCTGCATGTCGTCAGCCGGGACT
>Ga0102863_1000109_pt1 | contig 25343 bp, 23 predicted proteins | sample Colrivmet1449A02_FD_78451 | JGI IMG/M metagenome (GOLD analysis project Ga0102863, IMG submission 78451) | Estuarine microbial communities from the Columbia River estuary - metaG 1449A-02 | ecosystem: Environmental > Aquatic > Marine > Intertidal zone > Estuary | place: USA: Columbia River...
AGATGAGGTCAGCAGAATCTTCAACCAAACCTTTGCCATTACCTATGCGTTGGAAATCATCGGATGTATCGTCGCTGTGATTGGTCTTGTTCAGGCACTACTAGGGCTCGCCTTAAAACGAAGAAACGAAATCTGGTCTTTACGCTCGCTCGGAGCTACCGAAAGGGATATTTCTTGGATTCTTATTATCGAAGGACTGGGTATTGCTGTATCTGGGCTTGCTGCGGGTACCCTTCTTGGGCTTGCTTTATCGAGAATATTGGTCGATATTTTGAACCCCCAAGTCTTTGGATGGACCCTTAAGTTTGTTTTACCTTGGTCGTATATTTTGATGGTGGCTGGATTATCGTTAGTGGCTGTCGTTTTATCGCTGATACCTGCCGCTCGCTGGAGTGCTCAATTGAAAGCAGATCGAAAGATCGAGGAGGGCGCTTGAGATATCTTGGTTTTATTCTGTTTCTTTTTACAACCTTATTATTCGGACAAACGCCTAAATACACTCCTGATGGTTTTAGGGTGGCTCGAGAGGGTTACCAGTTTGTTTTTCCTCGAGACCATGGCAATCATTCCAATTTCAAAACAGAATGGTGGTATGTCACGGGCCATCTCATCAACAAAGCCAATGGTGATCGATATGGCTACCAATTGACTTTCTTTCGCCAAGCGTCCCCAAAAAATAAATGGAAGGGGAATTCTAGGTGGCAGAGTGATCAGATTTATATGGCGCACGCAGCCATAACCAACGAGCGCGAAGGGTCTTTTGTTCACGAAGAAAAATTAAATCGGGGCGGGATACTCGCTAATTCCAAAATTGGTGATCTTGATATATTTAATGAATCTTGGTTTTTGAAGCGGATCCCTAATGGAGAATTTCATCTTCAAATGGGTGTCAAAAATATGAACCTTCTTTTAGAGCTCAACCCCCTAACTTCTTTAGTTACCTTCGGTAACAAAGGAGTGAGTAAAAAGGGAGATGACCCTACGGCTTCCAGTCATTACTTGACCTACCCCCGAATGCAGAGCGAGGGATCCATGAGGCTTTCTAATGGTTCATCGATCGACGTAGAGGGACTATCTTGGATGGATCACGAAATATCAAGTAATCAACTCGGAAGTAATCAGTCTGGTTGGGACTGGGCAGGTATTCAACTCAACAATGGTGATTCCATCATGTTCTACAGATTGAGGCTAGCGGACGGCACTCAGGATAGAAATTCCGTGGCTTACTACGTAGATAATCGAGGTAAGATTTTCAAAACAACGGAAGATTTTAGAATTAAGGTTTTATCAAATTGGACAAGCTTAATAACTAAGGTAGAGTACCCATCAAGAATTGAACTTGTTATTGAAAAAGACATTTATATTATTGAACCCACGTTGAAAGATCAGGAACTTAATTCAAAGCGCTCAGGAGGCCTTTCGTATTGGGAGGGTTCCTGCCGAGTTAAAGATCTGAGTGGAAGGATTATTGGCAAGGCTTATCTAGAACTAACTGGTTACCCCAAGAGACGCTGATTTAGAAGACTTGTTTTAGTTGATAATACCGGCAATTGAGGCTGAAATAAAGTTAGCGAGCGTTCCGGCAATCATTGCACGCAATCCTAAGCGGGCTAAATCACCTCTTCTTTCTGGAATAAGGGCTCCAATGCCGCCCAATTGAATGGCAATCGAACTAAAATTTGCAAAACCACAAAGGGCAAACGTTGCAATCATCCGCCCATGGTCTGTGAGCATTGTTATAGGAATCTGGCCTAGATCGCTAAACGCGACAAACTCATTGATAACCATCCGTTTGCCTAGTAAGCCGCCAATTAAACCTGCATCCTGAAAGGGCACGCCCATAAGGATTGCTACCGGCTTAAAAATGATCCCAAGGAATGCCTCGAGGCTCCATCCATTATTTATGCTACCCAATACGCCATTCACCATTGCGACCAACGCAATGAATGCAATCAACATCACGGCAACATTAAAAGCTAACTGGCCACCATCGAAAGCGCCTCTCGCCGCAGCATCCAGAATATTAGCATCCCGACTTTCAACCTTAACCTTGATATTCACATCAGTTTCGGTAGTTTCTGTTTCCGGTTCTATTAACTTTGCCATCATGATGGCTCCTGGCGCCGTCATAATTACTGCGGTAAGGAGATGCACAATATCAACCTTGGCCATCTGCACATATGCCACCATAATGCTTCCACTCACATGGGCCATACCTGCCGTCATAATGACCATTAGTTCACTACGGGTGAGTTTTGCCAAAAAGGGTCTGATGGTAAGGGGGGCTTCGGTTTGACCCATGAGGATACTGGCTGCAACGCTCACACTTTCTGCACCACTTACCTTTAGAAATCGGCCCATGCCTCGAGCTGCAGCGCCCACGACCCACTGCATCACACCTAGGTAATACAAAATAGCGAAGAGGCTTGCAACAAAGATGATGACCGGCAGAACAGTAAAAGCAAATATAAAGTATGCCGGAGGCTGAAGCGGTCCAAAAACAAATGCAGCGCCTTTTCCTGCGTAAGACATAAGACCTTCGACCACCACGCGCATACGATCAAAAGCTGAGCCAATCAGATTACCTCTAATTAAGCCGATAAATATGAAGGGTAACAATATCCAATTCAAATTACCTAAAGTTCTGCTGGTTAGCTTCCTATATAGAGCAGGTAAGAACATGAGCCCCAAAATAATCCATCCGAGGCCTTTATAGAACGGAATGAAAGATAAATTCGTAGCAAGCCATTCGCCTTTCAAGACTAAAATGGCAAAGATCCATTGAAGCCCCAGCCCCCATGCCACAGTTTTCCAATCTATACGATTTTTATTAGTTGAAAGTAGAAAACCGACTCCAATGAATACCGCTATTCCGAGCAATCCAATCATTTTCATATTTTATCCTTATCGATAACATCGTAAGTATAGACTGAAGACTCTTTGTGGGAATGAATTGTAATTTTTGCGACTTCTTTACATTTCATTTTTTGATAGAATTTATGCGCTGGGATTAGATCTCTACCAACAATAATTTTGAAACTAGGAGACCCGTATTCCCTGAATCTAGAGACTAGTTTTTGGAACAAAACCTCAGCTAAACCTAGTCCTCTGAACTGAGGCCTAATTGCAATACTGAGGAGTTCCTCTTTTGGGAAAGCATTTTCATCTTTTGTACCTACAGAATGGAATAATATCTCTATTATTTTGATTATCTTGAAGGGATTGATTAGGTTGGGCGCTAAGGCGAGAAACAGTGGGAGCTTGTCGCTCCACATGGATTTAAGAATCGGCTTTAGGCCATTCTTGGTGCCGGAAACAAATCCAATAATTTGATTATCCTTCTCGATAACCTCTAAATAACCGCTTGGAGTCAAATCAATTTTTTCATAGAGAAGCGCCATGAAGGGTAGTCCCAAGGATGAAAGGAAGCCTTCATTTATACTTTCTATATGAATCTGGGCTATCTGTAAGTATGTTTCGTTTTTACTCAATACATATCCCTTAGCGACTCCTCAGTAGCCTGAGAAAAGCGCCTATCCCATGTGTGGGATTTGGATCGAAGAAGTGGGCTAAGAGTGTGAGCCTAGGTACCTCAGAGAATTTGCTCAGGGGTAGATTTGTATGAAGAGTAGTTCTACCTAAAAAAAGAAGTGGGCAATAGTCAGTAAAATTTTCTACAATAACTCCTTCCTCCTCCATAAGCTTCGTAACTGCTAATTCGGAAGCATACTTTTTGGAAGATATTTTCTGGAAGATATTCTGAATCTCATTTTTAGGCGCTCGCCTCGCATTAGGTTTATATACCAACTGACCGGTAGTATGTTGACTACTTGCCTTTGGGATTTGCAGAGGGAGAACTAGGGTTAGGAGATGAGAGTCATAATGAGATCGATATGATTCGTTATTATTTTTTGGCTCTATATATCGAGCAATATGATACTGGTTGCTCCTATCGCCACAATAATTGTGTACATTATGTGCATATTCATAGAGTTTCCCAGCTAGCGTAGTTGTTATGCCTAGTTTTTCAAGAAAAGAAATGTGTTGGTGTTGAGCTTCCGCAAAGGTAGCATAATCATTAGATAAAATTATTTTTTTTGACCATTCTTCCAGATCACAGTAACTAATCAGAGACGGCAGCCGTAAGTATCCATTTTGAGTCAGTTCCTGGAAATTAATACTAAGAATATCTGAATATGAATACATGCTATTCCCTCAGTCGCCCACGGAAGAGCTTTTATTAATTTTAAGAATCTTTTCAACGTCGATTTCACAGTTTACAACTACTAGGATCGTTAGCATGATTAATTTGAAATACAGGCTGATAGACTTATTTTTAACATACCACTTTTCAAGCCTGGCTTTATTCGGAGTGATAAAGTTCTTATAGAAGTCCTTTGGATTACTAATATTTGCAGATAAGAGATCTTCTTCGTTGCGGTAAAAGATTGAGCCCACTCCTGAGAGGCCTGGCCGAACACTGCTTATCACATCCGCATCATGGGAATCATAATAATAGAATTGATTTTGATGAAGGGGTCTTGGGCCAATAAAACTCATATTACCAATTAGAATATTAAATATCTGAGGAACTTCATTTAATTTAGATTTCCTGAGATATCGCCCAATGGGTAGAACTCTTACATCTCCATGTGTTGTTATCGTGCCTAGGCCTTCTTTTTCACTATTTATTCGCATAGTTACAAATTTTATGAGGCCAAAAGGTACCCTATTTCTTCCAACTCGCTCTTGGATATAAAAGATTTTACCTTCACCAGTAAGTCGAAGAGTCAGTATTGTTATCAGCAAGATAGGTGATAACAAGAAAATTATAGAAAGACTTATTAGTATATCAAATATTCGCTGCATTTTATAAACTCTCCCTTGGAACGCTAGATGGAATATTAACTAGTTTGAGACTGATGTTTTTCGAATTTACAAGTTGGTCTTTGAAGCAATCTGCGTACATGGGAAGCTCAGAGTTTAGATGCCAGAGTGGTCTTGTAAAGATTCTATTTTTATTAGTTTCTTCTATAAACTTACTTTTATTGACAGGATCAAAGAAGAGAATACTAAATAGCCAATGACCTCCTATATAGCTGCATATGTCCTTATAATTATCGAAAAATACTTTATACCGATCTGACAATAAGCGTTTTTTAGCTAAAAAGGATTCAAGTTGCTCGAGTTGTGCGCAGCCTAAGGCGGCATTTAGATTCGCGAGGCGATAATTGTACCCAAGTTCACTATGAAAGTATTCATAGGGATGGGGCATTTTGGCAGTTGTCGACACGAATTTTGCTTTTGTCGCAAAATGTTCGTTATCAGTTATGATCATACCTCCCTGACCAGTTGTTATGACTTTATTTCCATTAAAACTAAGGATGCCAATATGACCAAACGTACCAGTATGCTTTTCATTTACAAAACTACCCAAAGACTCTGCAGAATCTTCCACGACAGGCAAGCTCCACTCGCGACAAATCTCGAGAATTTCTTCTATCCGACAAGGTAAACCAAATGTGTGCATAGGAATGCATGCGGCAATTCTATTGCCTGTTATTTTATTGAAAACTTTGTGATCTTTTTTGATAGCGTTAATTGTCAAAAAGTCTCTAAGGCTTTGGGGGGACAAGCCAAGAGTATCGATATCAATATCGATAAAAACGGGCTGTGCCCCACAGTATTTTATGGCATTAGAAGTCGCAACAAATGTTGCAGATTGTGTTAAAACCTCGTCGCCCGTTGAGACGCCAACTATTCGGAGGCTTAGGTGAAGAGCTGATGTCCCGTTAACAGTTGCTACTGCATATTTTGCTCCAACGTATTTAGAAATTTGTTCTTCAAATTCTGCAATCTTTTCTCCAGCGGAAGACACGAAGTTACTTTCTATGCACTGATGAAGATACTTAATTTCATTTCCTATGAAAAGTGGTCGATGCAACGGAACATCTGATTCCTCCCTATAGACACTGCGAATTAGTGCTATAAAATCGAGAGTCATCTCATTAAATCTGCTCATAGAGGCGTCTTTTCTATTTGGTTATTTCTTATCATTATACAGTTTTATGCGCTCGCATCATTAAACCTTATCAAATTCATGCAGATCACGCAAACTAGATTTGTAGTGGAGTGCGAATATTGAACAAACAATAAGTCCACCGGTTGAGAAACTAGCATTGATGAAAGCGAGCAACATACAAGAAGCAAAGAAAGCTGTCTTATAGTTATCATTTAAGCACCCTTTCAGGCCCCAAATAAGAAATAGCACGTACGCTAATAAACCAAACCGATATCCAAACCATATCCAACTATCATGCAGACGAAAAAAGTGACCCTTGGCTATCTCACTGGCCGTAAAAGTATAACCATTATCTTGAACAAAGGAGAGTGTGCCCGAAATATCTCGGATTCCCGAACCAAGGCCATTACCGAAAATAAGATGATAGAAGTGTTGAGTGAAAAAAATTTGATTTTCACCATAGCGAACTGGGTCTAACAGCATTAATGAGTAGAGAGAAGGATCGGTCCAGCTTGCCCCATTCAATAAATCTAACGCTCTGAATCCCTCGATACTTGAAGTGGAGAGTATGATAATAATCATTGAGACTGCAAACACAGTAGTGCGAAATAACTTTTTAGATGCACCACTTAGTAAAAGAGTAAAAGTCATGAGGATGCCCGAGAGAAGCAACATGCGAGAGGCAGAAGCAATAACGACAATCATTGTTAAAGGGAATAGTATAAAAAGATATTTATAGTTCCTAATGCACAGTAAATGTACTAGCGGCACTAAGTAAATAAACTTCATTGAACTAAAGTTAAGATAACCATGTTTAGATACTGAATAATAGAAAAGCATGTTTAATAATTCAGACGCCAAAAGTCCATATGAAAAAATGAGTATGTGTGGTATTACTATTTCCATATCTTTTCTCAACTGAACACTATGAATAATCAGCAAGGCAAGTGAGAGCGAAACAAGATCTCTTACTAAAGTGTATTGGTCTATTGAATTTGGATGTATAACTGAATTGAGTATGATAATAAGAAGGTATATAAGACAAAAAATATCCATCTTTTTTTTATAATATCTAATAGAAAATAGTAATGAAGAAAGCAAAATAAGATTAATAATATTTCTAGCCAATGACGGGGTTTCGGTATAAATATCACCACCCAAATCGACTCCAGCCAGCGAAGAGATTAACAATAATGTTGTATACTGTTTCGTTCTGATAGCGAAATATATGGGGATAATTAAAATCAGAACAGATATCATTGAACTAAAAGTGGGGAATAGAAATCGCTGTCCTAAAATAATTCCTGCTGTGAGATAGAAAAGCCTAAGAAACCAGGTTTGGTCGAATTGGGATAATCCTTCTTGGTTTAGATATCTGTTTATCTTAGTGGTTGTATTCATAGTATTTATAGTGTAATCAGCAGCAGCTCTATAATTGGAGAAGTTCAAAGATTATTATCAATGAGAATTATTGATGATAGTTCGGTTAAATTAGAGACTAAGTGGACGTAGGCTCGCCGATGACCGAAGCATGAGCGATAGAGCTCTACGGGCCGAAAAATAACTCTACCACTATTCAATTGCACCATATGGATTTGACCGTGCGGTTGGCACGGCTAGTAAAGTTCCTTTATAAGCCACTAGAGGCATTGGAAAGAGTACTCAAGGCTCCAATATAACCTCTTAAGCGCTTTAGCTAAAATGTAGTGGTAGCCCACTACAAGCACAAACGCGGTTGCCGTTGCAACCAAACTTGTGACAAATTACCTATCAATCGTGGGATTAAAGCCCGAGCTTGGGGCTCAATCTTGCCACTGAATTATCAGTGGAGCCTATCGGACTTATGGTTAATCAGAAACCCTAAGATTCTTGCGAATGTTATCTCACTTTATGCAGTCTTTTTGGTCTACTTTTAGTTAGCCAATTTGTATTTATCCATATTGATAAAGCAGAATGCCCATCGGTGCTAACAGCCTTTATTTCTTAACCATGATAAACATTATTACTAAACTTTAAGATTTGTAAAAAGGTAATGACCTATTAATATTTAGATGACATGAACTGACTTTGTATCTATTTGATACCTAGAAAATACTTTTGTTCTAGCCTATGGTCTCGAGAACTTCAACAATTCGCTTGCAGGCATATCCGTCACCATAAGGATTATGGGAATGCGCCATCCTTTCATACAATTTTGTGTTGTCAAGAAGTTCTGAAACATTAGCAATAATTCTGTCCCTGCTTGCACCAACTAGCACTACAGTTCCAGCTAGAACCGCTTCGGGTCGCTCTGTAACATCTCTCATCACCAAAACAGGTTTTCCCAGTGTTGGTGCTTCTTCTTGAATGCCGCCACTGTCAGTTAGCACGAAATAACAATGTTTAATTAAGCAGACAAAGGACTCATATTCAAGGGGTTTTATTAGATGAATATTAGTATGATTAGTTAGTATTTTTACAACAGGAACTTGAACATTCGGATTTAGATGAACTGGATAAACAAAACGTACGTTAGGATATTTTTTTGCTAGATCGCTAATTGCTTCACAGATAGATATGAATCCATCTCCAAAATTTTCTCTGCGGTGACCCGTTATCAGAATAAATTTATCGGAAGTCCAATCAAATCCTAAAGCAGAGGTGATTCTATTGTATAAAGTAGTTTTCAGTTCTTTACTGGCTTCAATTCGATTCAGTAACCATAGTAGTGAATCAATAACGGTATTGCCCGTAATGAATATAGAACTATCTTTTACTCCTTCGTTTAAGAGATTGTCCCGGCCTAATTTAGTTGGAACGAAGTGAAGTGAAGCAATTTTACCAACTACCTGCCGGTTAAATTCTTCTGGAAAAGGGGAATGTAAATCATATGTCCTGAGTCCCGCTTCAATATGGCCAACTGGTATGCCCATGAAAAAGCATGTAGTTGCAGTGGCCATAGCAGTGCTAGTGTCTCCATGGACAAGTACAAGGTCTGGCCGCTCTATGGATATGACAGTACGAACTGCCACCATTACAGAAGTCACTACGTCAATGAGATCTTGACCTGGTTTCATCAGGTCAAGATCTATGTCTGGAATAATATTAAAAACATTTAGAACTTGATCTAGCATCTGTCGATGCTGTGCTGTAACGCATACTCTAACATTAAACTCTGATCGATCTTTCAGTGCATAATACAAAGAAGCCATTTTTATAGCTTCTGGTCTTGTACCAAATATCATTAATATTTTTTTAGTCGGCATCAATTCGCTTTATTTATTAATCAAACAGTACATAGAAGAAGAGTATTTATCTTGCCATTCTTGAATATTTAAATATTGGAGTCTCGCTCTTGATTGAGTATACCAAGAACCATGAATACTAATTTGTCTTAGGGCATCTCTAATGGAATCCATTGATTCTCCATCTACAGCAATCCCGATACCCATTTCCTCAACAAGATTACCAACATAGGTATTTTTAGATACCATGATGGGAATTTTAGTTAATAAGGATTCGTAGAATTTGGTTGGCATTGCGATCTGGCAGTTTAAATCAAACCGGTCATAGACTGCGAATATTAGATCGATATCCTTATATAAACGTGATACTTCTTTAGAATATTCGAACATGCCTTCAAACATGAAAAGGTTCGGTATATTTATATTGTTCTTAATTTCACCTACTGGACCACCACCTGCAAATATTACAGTGTAGCTAACCCCTGTCGCTGATAAATTTTCAACCGCAGCAACAAGATTAATAAGTGGTCTCAAATAACGAATTATACCTATATACCCAATCTTGACAACATTCTTGGTTCGAGTGCTTGGGATGAACTTATTCCATATGTCGATGTTGGGAAGATTCTCTAAGAGAACGGCCTTCCCATTGTATACATGCTTATAATATAGATCCCAGAAAGAGGGCGATGAATAGGTTAGAAGATCACATTTTTTTAGAAGCCAACTCTCAAACTTCATAATCATCTTCGATATGATGTTTTTTCTTAATTGTAGTTTGTGTAGATCCCTTACTTGATGTCGTATTTTCACATTTCTAAAAAGAGTAAATAAACGAGTGATCAATAAAGTATCTATCGTACTAGTGATGACAATGCTATCTGTATTACATTTAGAACTCAAGACTTTGAATACTTTAAAGATAATCATTGGGAAAGCAAGAAAGCGACGGAAATCCAGGCTGTTGTATGGCGCGTGCACCTTCGTGATTGGGTAGTTGACAAATGACTGATCAATCGAGAGATCACCTTGATGGCGGTCTAAAAGAATCAAATCGACTTGAATATTATTTTGAGAAGCAATGAGTCCTATTTCTAACATTGCTGGCACCGGTGTGCCTGAGTAAAAAAGAACTATATTCATACTAAAAAGTTTACCACCAAGAAGTTACCAATATTTACATGTGCGAAATAATAATGTGTAAGAAATCTAATATCTTTTTTTCTTGATAGCATTTTCTAAGACTTCCATTAATTGAGATGCTAGTATATCTCTTGAGAAGGTTTTTTGTGCTAAAGCAAAAGCATTTTTTTTCATTCGAATAAGCATATCTGGGGAGTTAATGAGAGCCCTGATTTTTTCAGCGGATTCGTGTACGTTAGCAGAAAGCACTACGCCTGCATCCGAATCTTGTAGCACTTTTGAGAGCCACCCACCATGGTTGATAGCGATGCAACATCCCGCTGCCATGCCGTCAAAGACTTTATTAGCAGAGTTTGCTTCTAGGGCTTTGATCGGAATAATTGTTGAAACTACAATATCAGCAGCTACAAATACTTGCTTCATATGCATTTTAGGAACAGGTTTTAGAATTTGTAGATTTTTACCCAAGCATCTTGAGTTCTTAGCTAAAGAGTAGACTTCATCGTATTCAGACCCATCCCCAATAATCAGAATATAGAAACGCGAATCATCCAGCATCTGATTAGCAAGATGCACAAGGTAACCTGTACCATTCACTTTACCTAGTGTTCCTGCATAAACCATAAGAGTGCTTTCTTTTGGAATTCCATGTTTATCTCTGAATTGGAATCGATCTCGGAGCGAAGGACTATAAAGTTCTAAGTCTGAGCCATTTGGAATCACTACAACTTTATCATATGGATATCCATTCTTGACAATCCCATCTCTCATATCAGGCGACAGTGCTACGATCGTAGTTGCCTTTTTATAAGCAAATTTTTCTATGAACTTTGCAATAGACTTCAGGATTGGATTTTTTAATACTCCCATAGCAATTGGCACTTCTGGCCACAGGTCTCTAACCTCAAGCACCATGGGGATTGAAAGCTTCCATTTAGCATATATCGCCGGGAAAGCAATAGTCAGAGGAGTGCTTGTAGCAAAGACAATATCAGAAGAAGTTATAGTTGCTGCTCTTATCCCCGCATAAAAAGTAAACATGAGAAAAGCATATAGTCTCTGAAAGAATTCCATTTTGTTAGAGTATGGTATACAAATCCAGTGCACTGTAATCCCAGATTCATTCGTAACTTCCCATCTGATATCTGTTCCGCTTTCTCTTCTAGATGTGACTAAGTTAACAGTGTGTCCCAATTGCACAAGTCGCTTAGCCATCTCGTAAGACCTAGTACTCCCAGGCATTTCTGGAGTGTTAAAATATTGATGGAGATAAAGGATTCTCAATTGACTTTACCCACTCAATTATCAACCAGAAAGGACGTAGGCTTACTCAAATTGAGGGCCGTAGGGCAATTAGATTTTTTGCTTTGATCAAGAGGAAAGTAGCCATGAATATTACATGTACCACCTGGCATAGTATAATTAACATAATGCAACCTTGAATGCTATGTAAGGGAGATACCCAAAGCAAAGATAGTGCCGAGACCGATGAACTTAAATTAACTATTAAGTTGACCCTACTAGCATTTAGAGCAATAGACATGATGTCAATAAATCGCATGCATGCTGTCAATAACACTAAAGGGCTAGCATAACGTAGAGCTATCCCAGCGTCTGACCATCTTTCTCCAAACAAGAAAAGGATAAGCTTTTGTCCGAAGATAGTAAGTAAGATAGATCCCAGAAGAATCACCAAAAGATATTTAGTTATATATTGTTTAACAATTTTTCTAATTTCAACAGAATTGGAAGTTTTTATAGCTTCAAAAATCTCTGGACGAATATGACGGTCAACTTGTACCTGAATCATAGAAACTGCATTCGTAACCTGTAATGCCAATGTCATTGAGGCAAAAGCAATAGCTCCAAGCTTATTCTCTACTATGAGGCGACTAATATTGCCATACATGAGCTGCGAAGTGATAATTATATATACCGGAAAGTAGGCAATCACATATTGTTTGATATCTTTTATCAAGTATTGTGATTCGGACCATAATATTTTAAATGTTCGAAGCTGTACAAATAAGGAAGCAAGCGAGACGAGCATACTAAGGCATATGAATAAATAAATATCTAGTTTGAATATAAAAACTAATGCTGCGATGAACAATAGAGACAATTTCTCCAGAAAAAATAGCCTAGAATATTCAGAAATGCGTTGATGGTACTCATAGAGGGTCCCCATATAAAAAGCTGGCACTATCAATAATAATGCTCCATGAGGAATGCTGATTTTGAATTGATGGCGACTAAACAAACTAACGATAATAATTGTAACGAGTATTAGTAATTTTAAAATAGTAAGTGACCACCAAACACTTTCAATCGGCCTGGATGTAGATTTTGAAAAATGCACTAGACATTGCTCGGAGACAAAGTCAATGAGCTGGTGAATAAGAAGTCCCCAGGCAACTAAATATAGGTATTGTGAAAATGTTTCTACTGAAAAGGCCCGACTAAGAAGCAAGATGAGCGTATAGCTTAAGACAGATGTACTTATGGAGTAAGCAGTCGACGAAGCCAAAGACTTCAGCATTGGTTTACAGTTTTAGCTTTGACCATAATGTCAATCATCTCTTCAAAAGTAACAGTAGGTACCCATCCTGTCTGTTTCCTTAAGAGTGTGGCATCGCCTCTGAGTTGCTGAGGATATAGTTGCAGAGTTTGAGATGATTCATCCACCACGAAATCTTCTGTCTTCAATCCCAATTTTTTAGCAACGTTATTTATAAAGTCGTGAACACTGTGGGTTGTTCCAGTTGCGATAATCATGTCTTCTGGCTCTTTGAGTGCAAGAATCATACGCATAGCGCGAGTATAGTCAGGTGCATAGCCCCAATCCACCCTAGCATCAACATTGCCGATTTCTAATATGTTGCTCTCACCCTTTGTTATTGAGATTAATCCATTAATAATTTTCTGAGACACGAATTGATTACCACGAAGTGGTGATTCATGATTATAAAGAATTCCACAAGAAACGTGCATGCTATACGTCCTTCGATAAAAACCTGCTACCAACATACCCGAGGCTTTAGTAGTCCCATAAATACATGCAGGAGCCCATGGGGTCGACTCCCTTTGTGGCGAGCTAGTAGAATAGCCAAAGATACGTGATGATGATGCATAGAATACTTTTGATCTCGGTACGAGCTTCTTGAGTTTCTGGAGTAGGCTTTCAAAAAGATAGACGTGAGTTTGCCAGCTCTCGCACCAGATTCCGGAGTCATCGACTATTCTATCTTGTGAGCTATGATGGCATGCAGCAAGATAGTATACTTGATGGGGTTTGAATTCGTTAAGTAGCGAGGTAACTGTGTCAGAATCCAAAACTAAAGAATTTCCCCTATTCGTTACGCCATGATAACTAATCCCAGATCTCGAAATTCCGATAAGCGAGTGCCCTCTCTCTATAAGCTGACGCCATAGGATTCTTCCGTCTTGTCCAGTATGGCCGTATATCAATGTTCGAGTCATTACTGTTCACCAAGACCAAAGGCCTTATCGAGTGTTTGCCAAACGTTCTTAACAGAATATTTATCTTGCATGAGTGTAATATTTTTTTTCATCTGATTTAAGGTTTTTCTATCGATGCTCTTCAGTAGTTCAATTTCCCAACCGCGCTCATCAAACCTAAAGAGATAGCCAAGGGTCCCATATGTATCGTGCATGCTGATTATTGGTTCGATGGGTAAAGAAATAAATGGCACACCAAGTGCAATACTGTCACAGAGATTTCCACTTAACTTTCCCTCATAATCTTTTGTATGTGTAAGCATGACTACATCCGATGCCATATAGTTTTTCAGATAGGTCTCGTATGAGTGCCAAGCAGGTACGACCTTCACATTAATTGGGAGCTGTTCCATGTTCAGATGATGCATAACTAAATCTTTGGATACATTGTAGATAGAATAGAAGAACTGCTGATGTTCATCTGCTTTAATCAAATCTATAAAAATACTCAACGGTTTTTCTGACGTAACGGGACCAAAATAGGCAATGAAGATGCGGTTCGTGTCCTCATTCTCAATAGAAATATATTTAGGACACATCAAATGATTTTTTCTCACGAAACATAGTTTTGCAACTTTTTCAGATATGGCTCTTACTAGTTTCACCTGGAATGTCGAATCAAGAATTAATTTTTCTAACTTGGGTCTAATTACAGAAAAGAATAATTTAAGATAGAACGGATGTAATCTCACCCGAAATGCAGATATGTTATTAGATGAAACAAGGAAAAGCCTGAATGGCTTAAAGATATTGAGAAGATACCAAGTTAAAACTAGTCGTTCAGTATAAAGAAAGAAAATAACTCTTGCGTCAGGATGTATAACCAGCTTACTGGCAAATCTAAGATGGCCAAGGCCATTTGGCCTATAGGGCTCAACAATTGCTAAGAAGCGGTGAGCTTCTGGGTGTTGTTTAAGGATAAGGTTTGCTGAATCTCGAGAGGTATAGTAAAGAAAATCTAAGCCTCTGTTGAGTAAATAGGCGAAATAGAACTGATCATCAACTATTGGGTGTCCGCTACTCTCGGAAGTTGCAAAGGGCGAGATTGCTATGAGTTTAGGCATGAGAACTTGTCTTCGCTAACAACTAATTTGTAGCAATTTCTAAATTCGGCAGAAGAAATACCAATTTAGATGCTTTAAATTTATCTGATTCAATGAAAAACTTCTTGAAGTGCCAAGGTAGTACTAATATATAATCAGGATTATTCTTGAGCACTTCCTCTTCGGACACGATAGGGATTAGACTTCCGGGAGTGAAAGATCCATATTTATCGGGATTGACTTCCCCAATACTCTTAATGAGGGTTGAATCTAGTTTGAAGTATTGGAGTAGTACATTACCTTTAGTCGATGCACCGAGCGCATGCACCGACTTACCTTCGGCTTTAGCCTTAATTAAGAAATCAACGACATTCTGACGCACTTGCTCCACACGATTTCGGAAGTGTTCAAACACATCTGTCCCAGATAGGCCCAAGCCCTCTTCTCTAGATAAGATCTGTTCAATATGTTGATAATCAGCAGTGTGCTTCGACCTCGCCTTGGCTGTTGTTATTGAAAAACTCCCTCCGTTTATTTCGTTAAATTCAACATCTATAATTTTCAACCCCACTTTTTCACATATCCAATGGATCTGACGGAGCGAATAGAACTCTAGGTGCTCGTGACAGATTGTGTCGAAAGAGTTTGTTTGGAGCATAGCTGGTAGATAACTCTGCTCCAGAATCCAGACTCCATCATCATGCAGAGTATCTTCAATTTCTTTCGCGAAACTTAATGGGGCTTCCAGATCGTAAAACATCGAGAAAGATGTAATCACCTTGGCTTTACGTCCATCAAGTACTTTGCTGATTCTATTGGCCGAAAAGAACTCAGGTATTAATCTAATCGAGGGGGGGTAAAAAGAGCTAAACTTAACGGCAGTAGGATCGATTCCAACTAGGTCATAGACTTTTTCAGGATATGCACGAAGAGTTGTGGAATCATTACTTCCTATATCGAGAACCAAATCACCTCGATCAAGCACTCCCATCGATAGTATTTGCCTAACCTTATTTTCGAGATGTTTAACCATACTCGGATTAAGGCCAGATCTGTACCCATAATTCATGCCATACATCGAGTCAAGACTGTAACTCTGCTTTAATTGAACAAGGCCACATCCCGACTTCTGATTACACTTTACAAGATCAACCGGCCCTCCGGGCACTATCTCTGTTCTATTTTTTGGGAAAATGCCAGTGAGGGCTAGTTCACCAAGTTGCATTACTAATGAAAGATCATAATTCCCACATAATCTACATTTTTTGGTCTCGCTATAAATACTCATCTTCATCTCCAATTAAGGTGGGTACTTAAGACTTAAGCAGCTTGGTCATTATTGAAAACGATCATTTATAGAAAATCCACTGCGCCTAATTAATTCATCACGCTTAGCGATCTTAATATCTTCTTGCATCATTTCTGATACTAATTCATCAAATGTTATTTTAGGTACCCACCCTAATTTCTGCATCGCTTTTGTTGAATCACCCAAGAGCCTTTCAACCTCAGTTAGACGGAAATAGCGTGGATCTACCTTGACAATACAGCGTCCTTCTGGATCATATCCTTTTTCATCAATGCCGATACCTTCCCAATGGATCTTCATATCAATTTTGGATGCGGCGCTGTTCACAAAGTCTCGGACACTATGCTCAATTCCTGTCGCAATGACATAGTCTTCTGGCATTTTTTGCTGTAACATCATCCATTGCATTTCTACGTAATCACGCGCATGGCCCCAATCTCGTATAGCATCAAGATTGCCGATATGAAGTACATTTTGTAGCCCTAGTTTAATTCTCGAAAGAGCTCTTGTGATCTTTCGGGTCACAAATGTTTCTCCTCGAATCGGGCTCTCATGATTGAAGAGAATTCCATTGCATGCAAAGATTCCATAGGCTTCTCTGTAGTTCACAGTAATCCAATACGCGTATAATTTGGCGACTGCATATGGACTTCGAGGATAGAACGGGGTTGTTTCTTTTTGTGGGGTCTCTCTCACTAGTCCATAGAGCTCGCTAGTTGAGGCTTGGTAAAACCTGGTCTTATCTTTCAAACCCAACATGCGAATAGCTTCGAGTATTCGTAGTGTGCCGAGGGCATCTGAATTGGCTGTGTATTCTGGCTCTACGAAACTAACAGCTACATGCGATTGTGCTGCAAGATTATAGATCTCATCGGGTTCGGTCTCTTTTATTATTCGAACTATACTTGAGGTATCTGTCATATCTCCGAAATGAAGGTGCATTTTAACGCTATCATCGTGAATATCTTTGTATAGATGATCGATACGATCTGTATTAAATAAAGAAGTTCGACGACGAAGGCCATGGACAATATAATCTTTATTAAGCAGTAACTCTGCTAAATATGCACCATCTTGGCCTGTGATTCCAGTGATCAAAGCAACTTTATTGGTCATTGATTTGGTTGAAAATAGATTTGTTTATGCAAAATAAAGCCCAAGAAATGAATAAAGTTGATGCTATAAACGCCACAAATTATGACCTGAGTTAATAATAGCAGATTGATCAAAGATCGATTTAATATCAACAAAGATAGCATTTTTCTTTAGAAGGTCGAGAATATCAAGAAGAGGCATCTCAAGGTATTGGTTATGCGAAACAGTACTTATAACTGCACTTACACCCTTAGGGAGTTTGTCCCACTCGGTCAATTCGATCCCGTATTCCCGTTTAGCCTCCACGGGATCTGCTAAAGGATCATGTACATATACTGCTAGGCCAAAGCTTTTCAAGTGTAGAATCAAATCTGCTGATTTAGAATTTCTTAAATCCGAACAATTTTCCTTAAAAGTTAGGCCTAAAACTACAACCTTCTCCCCTTTTGAGCAGGAACTTTGGTTGATCATTAGCTGCACAATCTTTTTTGATAAATAACTAGGCATACCATCATTAATGCGACGTCCAGCGAGAATCACCTGAGGCAGATAGCCAAGCTTTTGAGCCTTATAGGTCAAATAATATGGATCGACACCAATGCAGTGTCCACCTACAAGGCCAGGACGGAAAGGTAAAAAGTTCCACTTTGTTCCTGCTGCCTCTAGAACCTCAAGTGTGTCGATTCCGATTTGATCAAAAATGATAGCAAGTTCATTCATTAACGCGATATTTAAATCTCGTTGAGTATTTTCGATAACTTTCGAGGCTTCAGCAACTTTAATACTGCTTACGCGATGAACGCCAGGTTCGACAATAGCCTCATAGAGTTTTGCAAGTGTCTCTAGCGTTTCAAGATCATCGCCAGATACAACCTTCATCACTTTTGTCAGAGTTCGGAATTTATCTCCTGGGTTTACACGCTCTGGACTGTAGCCGACATGAAAACCATCCTTCCACTTCATGCCTGAACTAGAAGAGAGCAAGGGAATGCATACATCTTCGGTAGCACCTGGATAAACAGTTGACTCATAGACAACAATCGCTCCAGTTTTCATATATTGACCAACTATTTTAGATGCTTCGATCAAAGGGGTAAGATCAGGAATATTTGCGTCATCGACGGGAGTGGGCACTGCCACTATTACAATATCTGCTTCAGTAATGACAGTGGGTGAGTTAGAAAAACTAAGATGAATTGATGCACGCATGCTTTCACAACTTACTTCTCCGCTAGGATCAATGTGATTTTGATAGCTAGCAATTTTACTTTTGGACAAATCATACCCAAATGTCCTGAACTTTTTTCCAAATTCAACTGCTAAAGGCAAGCCGACATACCCAAGCCCAACGATTGTTATTACTTTATCATTCACTTTATTCCTCTTTAGAAAAAAGTAGATGCAATATAAAGGAAAGATGAGAAATAATAGAGATTTTTATCAATAACGAAATCTGTTGGTTGCCACATTATTGAGTGTTATATTTCTTAGCTATCATACCTGGTGTAGCCAAATAGGTCGAGAGGTTTATAGAAGTTTGTTTTAGCGCTATATTACAATTGGTCTAATATAATTTATAAGAACTGCTCGATGAATTCCTTTAAAGACAAACATTGAGCCAGCCGCCGCCCCTACAATGCCAATCTCCCGTATGAGAGCAGACATATGCTCGGGGGATCCCGCTCCGCCAAGCATAGTAATTGGGACACCTACGCGATTTGCTACAAATTTAGCCAACTCTAAATCATAGCCGCTCATCAAACCCTCTCGATCAATACTATTTATTATGAGTTCCCCAACGCTGTTAAGCGGCAGTTGTGAAAGTAGCATATCCAAATCTTCTGAAAACCTTTTTTCACCGTTATCAGTGAAGATGTCCCAACCAAAGTTAGTGATTTTCTTTTTTACGTCCAAGGTAATAACAGTACTTTGAGCACCAACGCGCGATGCTATTTCTTCCACCAAAGTAGCTTGGAGTAAGGCTTGGCGAGATATTGATATTTTTTCAAAACCTAGTCCTATGATGCGAGCTGCATGATCTTGTGACTTTATCCCTCCCCCATAACAAAGTGGCATGCGGGCTTCATTAGATATTTTTTCTAGCAGTTTAAAATTTGGTTCGGCTTTCTTCCAAGCCCCAATATCAAATATAGTGAGTTCATCCACTTTCTTTTCATTGAATATTTTCACTGTATTGATGGGATCACCGACGTATTTTGCTTCTTTGAACTGTTTAGTTTTAATTAAACTACCGTTCTCCATTAGTAACGATGGGATAATTCTGGCTCGTAGGGTGTTCATATATCAGAGAAATTCTTGAAAAGCTGTACTCCGTTATTGTGTGATTTTTCAGGATGGAATTGAACTCCAAAAATATTCTCGTGATTGGAAATACCGCAAACTAACGAATCACCATACTCGGTAGTAGCCATAATTGAAGATAGATCTTGAGGTACAAAGCGATAACTATGAAGAAAATAGAAACCCATGATCGGATCTATATTTTTGAGAAGAAGTAGTGAATTATCTTTTATGGATATGGAATTCCAGCCCATATGAGGCAGGCGTAATCCTGATTGACTAGATTTAATTCGAGATACTTTACCCTTTATCCAACCTAGCCCAATGCCTTTTCCTTCTTCGCTGCTATCAGCCATTAGTTGCATCCCGACACAAATTCCAAGAATTGGTTTCTTGAGTATTAATATTTGTTCGTTAAGAGTTGTCAAAATCCCATTGGCTCTAATTGCATTCATTGTGAAATCAAAATTACCCACACCGGGCAAGATATACTTATCTGCAAAAGGCAACGAGGCAGTATCGCTAACTACGTTGTGAGAGATGCCTAGACTCTTATATATAGATGAAATAGCTGCTATGTTTCCTGACCCATAATCAATAATGGCTATCATCTTTTAATTGCCCGCTCTAGGCCCATCAGTTTCATCACTCGAGCGCCAATGTTGAAGAGCCACTCCTCATTTCTATAATCTCTGAACCATTTCTTCGGCATACGATGATATTGCCATAATTCTTCTACTGGGATTTCTAATTTGCTAGCTATATAAGCAAATTCTTGATTGATCGTTTCTGGATCATAAGACGGTTGTTCCAATATGGATTGTGCTTCCTCTCTGGTCATCTGCTTGGTAACGATTAGACTAGACAACTGAACGCGCCTTGTATCATATCCAAAACGAGTTGGTAACCAGAATCCTTCATAGAACTTAGTGAATCTAGATTCAAAATGTTTTTGAGGATATGGCATCCATCCATAATTAGACGAGAGCGTTCTAATCGCAATCTCTTTGGTGAAAGGCAAACTATTAAGTGGCTTTAGTACTTCTATTCCTTTGAGATAGCGGAGGTAGACTTTATGGTAGAGGATTCCGCTCCAAGGGTAGTTTGACATTAGTGATGTACCAAATTGATCTCGGATGTCTTTGATGAATGACATATCTGTGCCGTAATAAAGCCAATCAAGGGGATTTCTAATGCATTCTGTTGATATGTTGCCTCCATTGAGAATATATTTGATTTTATACTTATTAGCATAATGGTACATCGTGGCAAAGAAAGCATGGTCTTGGGCTAAGTCTAGGTGCGGAGTACCTGATTTGAATAGGGCTAATTGAAAATCTCGCATATCTTGCCAGTCAATAACTTCAGTGAACAAATCTAGTCCTAGTTTATCAACCAAAACTTGTATGTTATTAACAGCGATATCAGTATTCCAACCGCCATCTACATGAAATACAAGTGGACGCAAGCCAAATTCATTCACAACAAGATGCAAAAGGTATGAACTGTCTAAACCACCGCTCAAGCCGATAATAGAATCATATTGTTCATTACTTTTTGTTTTTTTAATTTTATTGACTTTATTACGGAAAACTTTGATACCTATTTCATTTGGTTGCCAGTGTGGCTGTACATCACGATAAAAACTTTTACAATGATCGCATACGCCAAATTCATCAAATACAATTTTGGGATCAGAAGTATCCATTACGCAATTTGAGCATTGTATATAAGTTTTCATATTGTGTTTCCTAAATTAGCTAAAACCATATATGTTATAAAATGTTTACTCTATATATATTTTAACTGCTAACATAACCAACAAGATGATGTTAACAGAATTCTTTATAGCCTTGAGTCTCAAATCTATAGTATTAGTGGTGAACTTTTGAATATATATAATTAAATTGTATTTTGGGGTCCATACTGATGAATTTTGAATTTTCAAATTCCAAAATATTAAGTTCTGTACTCTCCCCAAAGAGTGCAATATTACTATTGATGTAGGCAATAAACTCATCTTGACGACCTTGGACATATTTGTGAAAAGGCTGAGCAAGAAAACCGAGAAGAGCATTATCAAGCTTAGTCCATGTGTCTAATTGAGTCTCGAAGCCCTTCTCAGTTTCCCAGTAACGATAAGAAGTAATCATTTGGGCCCCGACCGCCGGAGCAAAGGGTTTAAGCCTGCCTGCTTCGGCTCTACCCTGCACCCAATAAATACGATGACCTGGGACGGAATAAAGCAGAGTCAGACGTCCCGTGAGACCCTTGGTGTCATTAATAGAAAAAGTGCCGGGGTCTTCTTCGAATGCGAAGAAAGAAGGGGCAAATTGACAATGCCGCCACATGGCTGCGCTAAGCCGTGGATGATCAAAGAGTATTTCCATAGAAGCGACTTTAACTTTCTTGGGAACTGTCGAGGTTTGAAATTGAAAGTCAGATTGTTCAACGAGCACTTGCACCTGAGATCGAAAAGCTGAGGGAATTAAATCAATAGGAAAGGACTTCTTCCCCTGCGCGATAGTGGGCAAGGTTGACGCCACAGATACCAGGAGGCTCAAAATAGAGAGCCTAGATATAGACACAAGATTTTGTAGCGTAGTCATAAAGGAAAGTGTCACCAGAAAGGTCTTCTTCTTTACACTTTAAGATATGTCCTCATCTTCCACCTACGACTTAGTTCCCTTGCCAAAGAATCTTTGTCTATTTTCAGATATTAGGATTCCTGGAAGTAAGTCAGCAACATTACGTGCTCTTTTGCTAAGTACGGGATCTGATGAGGCGACGAAAATTCATAATGTCTTGCGATCAGAAGATACTGACGTGATGCTTAAAGCCCTTGAGAAGTTAGGTGCTTCGATCGAATTCTCCAATGCAAACACACTGACCCTCGCCGGCCCCCTTGCCTATGCCAAAGAAAAGAGGGAATTTTATTTGGGTGAATCAGGACTCAGTTTGAGACTCCTATTAGTACATCTGTCGTTGTTCGGTAAAGGCCCTATTTATTTTTATGGTCAGGGACGGCTTTTGCATCGCCCCCTAGATGGATTGATAAAACTCCTTAGGGAGTTGGGTATCTCAATAGATATAGAGGGTGATTGCATAAAGATTATTCCTCACTCTCTGCCAAGCGCTTCAGTAGAGATCTCTATAGATCCTTCCGTATCAAGTCAGTGGGTTAGTGCCCTAGCTATAGCCCTAGCGCATCACTCATGCGGGGGAACCTTGTCTTTTACAAAGCCTATCACTTCCAGGGCGTATCTTGATTTAACTTCAGAGTGGTTGAGCACCTTCGGCTGTGAGCAAAAGATTGCATCGTCTCAATGGAAGATTCCCGGAGGCCTCATATCACCCCAAACCTGTTCGATCGAGGGAGACTGGAGTAGTGCAGCAGCTTTCATATTGGCTAGCGCAACTCGGGGAATCCCGCTTTGCGTAAAGGGACTCGATCAGAAAACTCTACAGGGAGATCAATTTTTACTCGAAATTCTATCTAGATCCTCTGTCGGACATCAGTGGAAAGGTGGAGAGTTGCATATTGAAGGAAAGATTAAAGAAGGTATTCATGAAGATCTTTCTACTTGCCCGGATTTAGCTCCCGTTCTTGCTGCTGCCTGTGTCTTGGGAACTGAGCCAAGTCAATTGAAGGGGCTTCAGACACTCCCAGACAAAGAAAGTGATCGTTTGCAGAAAATCAAAGAATTGATTCATTGGTTAGGCGGCACCTGTGAAATAAGACATCGTTCGGAGATAACTATCTATCCTAGAACCTCCATCAAGAGACCCATTGGGGCTTTCGATCCCGACCGTGATCATCGGATGGCTTTTGCGGCTGCCCTAGGAGCTCTTGAAACGGGGGGATTATTAATGAACCGCACCTGCGTCAATAAAACTCTTCCTCAGTTTTGGGATCTCTGGAATCACATGTTGGGCTTGACGACTTCTAAATGATTTTTGAAAGTCCGCCATGTGCTTAAAATCTCGAGGAGAGTCCTGAATAAAACTTCCAGGCGCTCTCACACATCGCTTCAATATCTCGACGCGGGTTCCACTGAAGTTTATTTTTTGCGTGCTCATTCGAAGTATAAAGTGCTTCGATATCACCCGAACGCCGTGCAACAAAATGATAATGGATCTCGATAGAGTTTATCTTTTTAAAAGAATGAACCATCTCTAGAACGCTTGCTCCTTGCGAAGAGCCAATATTAAAAAGATTAAATCCTTGGGTACTTCTAATCAGATTTAGAGCCCCTAAATGAGCTTCCGCAAGATCTTCAATATGAACATAATCACGAATAGCTGTTCCATCAGGCGTCGCATAATCATGTCCATAAATATCTAAGGCAGATCTTTCACCTGAAGCAACTTGGCAGAGGATCGGCATGAGATTATTGGGAATTCCTTTAGGGTTTTCACCGATGAGTCCTGAATGATGGGCCCCGACGGGATTGAAATATCTCAGAACCACGACGCTCCCTTGAGAATCTTTTTCAGTTAAAGCTTTTAAGATGCGCTCACTCTCTAATTTTGTTTTCCCATAGGGACTTTGGGGATCAGTCCGTGCTTCTTCGGTAATGGGGAGTGTCGAAGGATGTCCATACACATTCGCACTGCCACTAAAAATAATCTTTTTAACTCCAGACTGACTCATAGCTTGAGTTAAAGATTTCAAGCCTCCGATATTGACGGACTGATAGAGATCAGGTTTTGTAATTGATTCTGAAATAGATTTAAGTCCCGCACAATGAAGAACAACATCAGCCTTAGAACTTTTGAGCGACTGCAATAGAAGGGCTTCATCTCGAATATCGCCTTCGACAAAAGAGATGGGATTCTTACTTAGGGTTTGAAGTCGATCAACGACGTCTCGTTCACTGTTATGGAGATTGTCATAGAGCGTGACTTCGTGTCCCTGTTCTGAGAAAAGGGCTGCACAATGACTGCCAATATAACCTGTCCCCCCCGTGATGAAGATTCCCATCGTCTTTACCTAAACTAAGGAATTATCGGACAGGTAGGGCATCTAAGAACGGATTCATAGACCTTGAAAAGTTCTTTGTCCTTTTCTTTAGCGCGTTGCCAAAGAAAAAACCATAGTGCTGCCAGACCCAAAACAATGCCATAACCAGGAAAGAGTGATCGACCAGGGGTATCCATGGCGAAAGCCGGATAAATAATGGATATCCACACCCAAAAAATCAAAATGTATAGTTGAATTGAAGCTCTCAAAATAGGTGGGGCAATGAGTGCTAATTTTTTTGCATCTCGATCTATTTTTTTGACTTCAAGGCGATAGATTTCAGCCTGAGAGATCAAGGGGTTCCCGCACTGTGCACAGTTCAACTTACTTCCCTCCCCTAGGGGCTTTACGAGAAGGCATCTGAGGCGCTTGGCCGATCACCCAGCCTAAACGAAGCGTGAACTCGGCCTCTTGGGCCATACCGTTCCAATCAAAGTAAGGTTTGATTTCATCGGTGACCTGATGATAATCCTGACTGTTATAAGAAGCCTTGAGGGCTTTCTTTTGGGCCGCATTGGGCTCGAGATAATCCTCGCCTGATTCAACCGAGAAAGCAGGAACGCCGACTTTAGCAAAGTTGAAATGATCGCTTCGGAAATAGCCTCCTGCGATATCCGGACGTGAGGGCGTAATCACCATGTTCATCGACTGGGCAACTTGTTCC
>Ga0102863_1000118_pt1 | contig 23659 bp, 23 predicted proteins | sample Colrivmet1449A02_FD_78451 | JGI IMG/M metagenome (GOLD analysis project Ga0102863, IMG submission 78451) | Estuarine microbial communities from the Columbia River estuary - metaG 1449A-02 | ecosystem: Environmental > Aquatic > Marine > Intertidal zone > Estuary | place: USA: Columbia River...
CTTACTTTGATTAACGTTATATCCTGCACCTTTAATGTCAATTTCTTTCCCAACTAAGTTATTGATTCGGTCTCTGTGGTGTTGTTTCATTACATTGTTAAAAACATAATTAAAACCAACAACCATGGTAGCAACCAGTGCAGCACCCGCTATTATTACCGGAAAAATTTTCTTTTTTCTTCTAAGAATATACAATAAAATTGCAGTTACAACAGCAATAGCAATAAGAATGACCGCTTTTGCAAACAATAAACTCAACACAAATGCAATACCAATTAACAAACCAATAACTAGCACTATTCCAGAAAGTCCTTCTCTGTAGAGCACTAAAATAAAGGCAACATAAGTTAAGGCAGAACCCACATCTCCTTGTAATAAGATCAAACCCATGGGCAAACCAATTAAGCCGAGTACACTGAGTTTGGTGCTGAATCTTTCCATTTTTACACCCGAGCTTAAGTACTTGGCGACGACCAATGCGGTTGCAAATTTTGCAAATTCTGCTGGTTGCAAACGAAAGCTGCCTATTTCAAACCAAGACCTCGATCCATTTATATATTTTCCGAAAAATAATACGGAAATCAACATGATTAAAGTGATGCCGTAAATGCCAAAAGCAAAAACAGAAAAGAATTTACTATCAATCAGCAAAACCATTAATCCAATAAACAAAGCGGTAGCAATCCATAATAATTGTTTGCCGTAATTTTTTTCTAAATCAAAAATGCTGGCATGAGATTCGTCGAAAACTGCCGCATAAATATTGAGCCAACCGATTAATACTAAAGCGATATAAAGCAATATGATTGGCAGGTCTATGCTTTTCCAAAATTTGTTTTGTCCTAAATTACTCATGTTATTGGCTTTCTTTAGTTTCGGTAAACGTTGGATGAATTAAATCTGCATTCAATAATCGATCAATATAATAGGCAGGTCTAGAGATGCTGTCTTTAATATATTTTTCAACTAATAAACTAGCAATAGGAGCCGCCCAGGTAGAACCATAGCCCGAATTTTCAACAATAACCGCAATGGCTATTTTAGGATTATTTCGAGGGGCAAATGCCACAAAAACAGAATGTGATTTGCCATGCGAATTTTGGGCTGTTCCAGTTTTTCCGCACATAGCTATATCCGCAATTTTTGCATAAGTAGCCGTTCCGTGGTCTACCACTTGTTGCATACCATCTATCACGACATTAAAATAAGAGCTATCAATTTTAACTAAATGTTTGGTGGTATAAGTTTCTTTTTTTACTTGATTTTTTCCAATGGCTTTGATCAAATGTGGACTATAATAAAATCCACGATTGGCAATAATGGCCATGGTGTTTGCCATTTGTAAAGGGGTTACGCCAAGTTCTCCTTGACCAATGGCTAAAGAAATAATGGTCGATGATTTCCAATGGCCAGAGCCATAATATTTATCATATAAGGAAACGGTAGGAAGCAATCCGCCTAATTCGTTGGGCAAATCTATTTCTAGTTTTTTGCCAATCCCAAATTGTAAAATATAATCACGCCAAACCAAGTAGTTTTTTTCTACCGAGCCATAATTACCTTGGTCTATCAGTTTTTTAAATAACCAGCAATAGTAAGAATTACATGATTGCGCAATTGATTCGTTTAAGTTTAGTGGAGAATGGTTGTGCTCGCATTTGACTATTCTGTTTCCAATCGAATAACCTCCATTACAAGGGAATCTGCTTTCGGGCGTAATAACTTTCTCTTGTTGTCCGATAAGGGCTTGTACCGCTTTAAAAATAGAACCTGGCGGATACTGTGCCATAATTGGTCTAATAAATAATGGTTTTTCCGGTGCCTTTAAAAGTTTGATATAATTATTACCTCTTTCGGGTCCAACTAATAAATTCGGATCATAAGTTGGGCTACTCACAAAACAAAGTATTTCGCCGGTGCTAGGTTCAATGGCAACCACGCTTCCTTTTTTATTTCGCATCAGTTTTTCGGCCAACTTTTGAATGCGTAAATCGAGCGAGGAAATTAATTTTTCTCCTGCAATGGCAGTGGTGTCGTATTTACCTTGTTCGTAACTTCCTTGGTCTCGGTTTAGGGCATCTACCATAATAATTTTAGTACCTCTTTGCCCACGTAAAATAGTTTCGTAAGATTTCTCAATGCCCGAAATTCCAATGTAGTCGCCTAATTGGTAATAATTATTTGTTTTCTTAATTCTGTTTTCATCTACTTCTCCAATATAGCCAAGTACTTGCGCTGCTACCGAATCTGGATATCTTCTGACTGTTCTGTTTTGTACAAAAAAGCCTTGGTAATCAAAAAGTCTTTCTTGAATAGAAGCATACGCGCGTGCAGATAATTGCTTTGCAAAAATAGAGGCTTTATAAGGAGAGAATTTTCTTGCTTTATTTATTCGAGTAATGAATTCTTTTTTATCAATACTCATTAATTTACAAAAGCCAATGGTATCGAGGTTTTTGGCTTGTCTTGGTATGACCATTAAATCGTAAACGGGTTCGTTTTGAACAATAATTTTTCCTTTTCTATCGTATATAATTCCACGTGCAGGATATACCGTTAGTTTTCTTAATACATTATTATTGGCTGATAAAAAATAACTATCGTCAATTACTTGAATGAAAAATAATCGAACAATTAAGATAATGCAAGTGAATAGGAGTATACCTTGAATAATAAATTTTCGTTCAAAAAAAATATTCATCTATCTTTTTTTGGAATTACTAAGTAAATATTGAGATAAGATGATCAACACTAAGGTAAACAGCGAACTCAATGCAGTTCTTGCAAGCGTAATAAAGAATTCAGATAATCTAAAAACTTCAATGTTGAACAAAATTAAATGATGAGTAAAAACCATGATGATGGCATAGGTGATGAACCATGGCGCCCCCATACTTTTTAAGTTCGGTGTTATTTGGTGTTCATAGCCGCCCCTTGGCGTAATGATTAAAAAAATCATGGGTCTGATAAATGCAATAAAAGTACAGGCTATGGTGTGCATGCCGTCTGTACTCGAGAAGGTGTCTATACTAAGGCCTAATAAAAACGAAAACAGTAATACAAAAAAGGGTGCTGTTTCGAATGGCAATAACAAAATAAATAGTATATATAAATAAGGATTGAAAAGATTAAATAAGCCTACATTATTTAGTACTACAACTTGTAAGAGCGCTAAGAATAAAAAACGAAAGGTATTACTGATGATAGGATTAATCATTGATGCGTCCTCCTTCAATTTTTACTTTTTCGTCTGCTAAAATATCTGAAACCACATAGACATATCTTAAGGTAGAAAAGTTGGTTGACAAATTGATGGATACTTCAAAAAAGTTATCTCCATTTTTTTGACTCACGCTGTTTACTTTTCCAACCATCACGTTTTCCGGGAAAATAGAAGAGAAACCAGTAGTTGTTATGGAATCTCCAATTTTTACTTTTACATGGGTGGGGATGTCTCTTAAACTAGCAATTTTAGGATTCAATCCATCCCATACTAAAGATCCAAAGTCTTTACTTGAATTAAGTTGTGCGCTAATTCTGGCGTCTTTATGTAAAAAAGAAATAACAGAACAATAATGGTCAGATACATCTTTCACAATCCCTACAATGCCATCGCCACAAATCACACCCATGTTTTTTCTGATGCCATGAATTCGACCTCTATTTAAAGTCAAATAATTATTTCTTTTTAAAATGGTATTGTTAATCACCTTTGCTTGAATGTAGGTGTATTGTTGAAACGACATGCTGGTGTCTGTATATACACCCGTATTAATTTTATTGGAGTAGCGTTCCGATAAAACTTGGTTTTTTAACCTGGCATTTTCAATAGATAGACTATCGTTTACTATACTAAGGTTTATAAATGATTCCACATTAGAACTGATGCTAAATATTTTACCACTTATTTTGTTGGAAGAATTAAAAAAGCTAGCACTTTGGTAGTTATTGCTATTGAATAACATCGAAAAGGCAATGACTTCTAAGAATAAAAAAAGAAAGAAAGAATAATATCTAATAAAGAATATTCCTAGGTTGCGCATTCGGGGAGTTTTATATTGCTTGCTTTAGCTAATTAGGTCATTAAGAATTTAAAATTCCCGATGTTTTTCAATGCAATACCTGTGCCCCTTACAACTGCTCTTAATGGGTCTTCTGCAATATGAACAGTTAACTTTGTTTTTGCAGAAATACGCTTATCTAAACCACGTAATAAGGCACCTCCACCTGTTAAATAAATTCCGGTTTGATAAATATCAGCAGAAAGTTCTGGAGGTGTAATCTCTAAAGCCTTTAAAATTGCTTCTTCAATTTTAGAGATTGATTTGTCTAAGCAATGTGCAATTTCTGTATAAGAAACTTTAATTTGTTTGGGTATACCTGTCATTAAATCTCTTCCTTGCACCGCAAAATCTGCAGGAGGATCAGTCAATTCGGGCAATGCAGCGCCTACCTCTAATTTAATTTTTTCTGCAGTTCTATCGCCAATTAAAATATTGTGTTGACGGCGCATGTAATTTACAATGTCACTGTCAAAGTTATCTCCAGCCACACGAATAGATTGATCGCAAACAATTCCTGATAAAGCAATGACTGCAATTTCTGTAGTACCACCGCCAATATCAATAATCATATTTCCCATTGGTTCTTCTACATCGATACCAATTCCAATTGCGGCTGCCATTGGTTCGTGAATCATATAAACTTCTTTTGCTCCTGCAATTTCTGCCGAGTCGCGGACTGCTCTTTTTTCTACTTCTGTAATTCCAGAAGGAATACAGATAACCATTTTTAAACTTGGTAAAAACCAACCCCTGCCCGTGTTAATCATTTTAATCATGCCACGAATCATGTGTTCTGCAGCATCAAAATCTGCAATAACGCCATCTTTTAATGGACGAATTGTTTTAATTCCATCATGAGATTTTCCATCCATTTGCATGGCTTGTTTACCCACCGCAATTACCTTATTGGTTTTTCTGTCGATAGCAACAATAGAAGGTTCGTCTACCACTACTTTATCGTTATGAATAATAAGTGTATTGGCAGTTCCTAAATCTATGGCAATTTCTTGCGTGAAAAAATTAAATAATCCCATTGTATAAAAGTTTTTACAGCTTTGTAGCTGTGTAAATTACATAAAAATATGAATATTATGATTGATATAAAAATACAAATATTTATTAATGCTTAAAATGCCTAACACCTGTCATCACCATAGCTAATCCATGTGCATTGCAATAGTCGATAGAGGCTTGGTCTTTGATTGATCCACCAGGCTGTAGAACAGCTGTTATACCTGCATTGTGAGCGATTTCCACGCAATCGGGGAATGGGAAAAAAGCATCAGAAGCCATCACCGAACCTTTTAAATCGAAACCAAAAGTTTGCGCTTTTAAAATGGCTTGTTGCAAAGCATCTACCCTCGACGTTTGTCCTACACCACTTGCAATTAATTGCGCGTTTTTAACGATCACTATCGTATTTGATTTGGTGTGTTTTACTAATTTATCAGCAAATTCTAAATCCTTTAATTCCGCTGCTGTAGCGAGTTTGCTGCTTGCAGGCTTCATTTGTTCGGCAGATTCTATCGATAAATCTTTGTCTTGTTCTATGACACCATTCAATAAAGTTTTGAATTGTTTTTTAGGTAATTCAACGGTTTTCTGTTGTAATAAAATTCGGTTCTTTTTCTCTGTTAAAAGGCTCAGTGCATCTGCGTCAAAGCTAGGCGCAATAAGCACTTCAAAGAATAAAGGCTGAATTAAAGTAGCCGTTTCTTTATCAATATTTCTATTGCATATTAATACACCACCAAATGCAGAAACAGGGTCACATGCTAATGCGATTGACCAAGCTTCGGCTATTGTAGCACGACTTGCAATGCCACAAGCATTGGTATGTTTTAAAATAGCAAAAGTAGGGTCTGTAAATTCTTTAATTAATTCAACGGCAGCATCTACATCAACTAAATTATTATAAGACAATTCTTTGCCATTTAATTTGTCGAACATTTGGTTTAAATCTCCATAAAACACGCCGTTTTGATGAGGGTTTTCGCCGTATCTTAAAATGCTTGATTGTTGAATACTTTGTTTAAAAACCGAGAGTGGATCTTCTTGGTTAAAATAATTAAAAATAGCAGCATCGTAATGGGAGCTAATATTAAAGGCTCTTTTGGCAAATGCTCTTCGCATAGAAAGGCTGCTACCACCTTGGTTTTCAGTTAAAATAGTCGCTAACATGCTGTATTCGTTTCTGCTAGCCACAATAATTACATCTTGGTGATTTTTTGCTGCTGCTCTAATTAAAGAAATGCCGCCGATATCTATTTTTTCTATAATTTCTTCTGAAGATGCCCCAGAAGCCACTGTTTCTTCGAATGGATATAAATCAACAATAACCAAATCTATCTCCGGAATTTCGAACTGTTGAATTTCTGCTTGATCAGAAGGGTTTGCTCTTCTAGTTAAAATTCCTCCAAACACCTTTGGATGCAAGGTTTTAACCCTGCCTCCCAAAATAGAAGGGTAGCTTGTCAATGTTTCGACAGGTATTACTGGCACATTCATTTCTTTAATGAAAGTTTCTGTACCGCCAGTAGAATATATAGTTACGCCATGTTGATGAAGTAATTCGATGATTGGCGCTAAATGGTCTTTATAATAAACCGAAATAAGGGCTGATTTAACCTTTTTGATATTTTCCATTAATTAAAGGGGATTGAAGCCGCAAATTTAGCAAAAAAAACGGGAATTATAAAGCCAGGCTCGCTTTCTCGGTCTTCTTTAATAGGTCTTCAATTATTCTTGGATAATGCAAATGTTCTAGTTGATGAACTTTGTATGCAAGTTTTTCGGTGGTGTCTGTTTTTTCAACCACACATTTATTTTGATAAATAATTTCTCCTTCATCAAAAGTCTCATTTACATAATGAATGGTAATGCCAGTTTCGTGATCGTGATTTGCTATTACTGTTTCATGTATGATATCGCCATACATTCCTTTACCCCCATACTTTGGCAACAAGGCAGGGTGAATATTGATGATTCTTTTAGGATATTGCTGAATAATGTTAGCGGGTATCAACCATAAAAAACCAGCAAGCACAATAATGTCTATGTCTAAGTTTTTTAATAATTGCAATATAGTAGCAGAGTCGTATAACTCTTCTTTACTGAAAACATGTGTTGGGATTTCAAAATTATCTGCTCTTTGTAAAACATAGGAGTCTGCTCTGTTGGAAAGAACAATGGCTACTTCCATTTCTTTGTGGCGTTTAAAATGTTCCATAATGCGTTGTGCATTCGAACCAGAACCAGAAGCAAAAATAGCGATACGTTTCAAGGGCATTTAATTTAATTTCAAAAGTAGCAATAATTTTGCTTTTGTTGAAATCAAATTCAATCAAAAAAAAAGAGCGATATTACTATCGCTCTTTTTTTATTTACAAGTTGCCTCTCAACGATTGTTCTCTTTCAATAGATTCAAACAATGCCTTGAAATTACCTTTACCAAAGGATGTTGCGCCTTTTCTTTGAATAATTTCGTAAAAAACAGTTGGTCTGTCTTCGACAGGTTTGGTGAAAATTTGTAATAAGTAACCTTCTGGATCGCGGTCTACTAAAATGTTTAGGTTTTTTAATGCCGCTATATCTTCGTCGATTGCACCCACACGATCGATCAAATCATCGTAATAGGATTCGGGTACGACTAAGAAATCTACGCCTCTGTTTCTCATTTCGGCAACTGTTTTTAAAATATCGTCGGTTGCAACTGCAATATGTTGTACCCCCGCACTTTTGTAAAAATCAATGTACTCTTCTATTTGAGATTTCTTTTTGCCTTCTGCTGGTTCGTTGATTGGAAATTTAATATAACCATTTCCATTCGATACCACTTTAGACATGAGCGCAGAATATTCTGTTGAAATATCTTTGTCATCAAAGGTTAATAATATTTTAAAGCCCATCACATCTTCGTAGAACTTCACCCATGTATCCATTTCTCCCCATCCAACATTTCCTACGCAATGATCTACAAATTTTAAACCAATGGGTTTGCTGATGGTATCTTTAGGTGTTGCTTTAAAACCTGGCATAAATACACCTTTGTAATTTTTTCTTTCTACAAAAGTGTGAATGGTATCGCCATATGTTTTAATGGAAGCTGTTACAATTTCTCCAAATTCATCTTGATGAACTTGAGGCTCGTAAACGCCTACCGCACCGCGTTTGGTTGTTTCTTCGTAAGATTTTCTAGCATCATCTACCCAAAGCGCCAATACTTTTACGCCATCGCCATGTAAATTAATGTGTGTAGAAATTTCACTATTGGGATCGAATGATGTGGTAAAAACTAATACAATTTTATCTTGTTTTACGGCATAAGAAGCTCGTCCTCTTATACCAGTTTCTGGTCCGGCATAGGCAATTAATTCAAATCCAAATGCCGATCTGTAAAAGTATGCAGCTTGTTTAGCGTTACCCACATAAAATTCAATATAATCGGTACCTAATAGGGGTAAAAAATCTTTAGCCGGATCGTTGTCTTTATGTAAAGTTGCGAGTTGATTCGCTTGGTCTATAGTTTCCATTTTATTAATTTTTATTAATGAATTATTCTTGATTTATCCAACTTCTGTAATAGTCTTCGTCTTCAATTGCAATGGCATCTTCGGTTAACATTAATGGTCTAAAAGGATCTACCATTACGGCTAATTCTTCGGTTGCATCTTTGCCAATGCTTTTTTCTACAGTGCCCGGATGTGGCCCATGAGGTATGCCTCCGGGGTGTAAAGTAATTTGTCCTTTCTCCACACTATTTCTGCTCATGAAATCGCCATCTACATAATACAATACTTCATCCGAATCCACATTGCTATGATTGTAAGGAGCAGGAATTGATTCAGGATGGTAATCAAATTTTCGTGGCACAAAAGAACACACTACAAAATTATGAGCTTCAAACATTTGGTGCACTGGAGGTGGTTGATGAATGCGGCCTGTGATTGGTTCAAAATCGTGAATAGAAATGGCATATGGGAAATGGTATCCGTCCCAACCAATAAAGTCGAATGGATGAGTGCCATAAGTGTAAGGATAAATTAAGCCTTGTTTCTTAATCAATACTTTGAAATCTCCTTCTTGATCGTGCGTCACTAAGTTGTTTGGCAATTTCATGTCACGCTCACAAAATGGAGAATGCTCTAATAATTGACCATGATTGTTTCTGTATTTTTTTGGCGTACGAATTGGCGAAAAGGATTCGATGATAAACAAGCGATTGTTTTCGTCGTTAAAATGTATTTGGTAAATAGTACCTCTTGGTATAACGATGTAATCACCGTATTCGAATTTAATTTCGCCGAAGCCTGTTTTCAGTACACCCGAGCCAACATGTATAAAAATAATTTCGTCTGCTTGAGAGTTTTTGTAAAAATAATCTGTCATCGATTGCTTGGGTGCAGCAAGAGAAATATGCAAATCGTCATTTACTAAAACAGGTTTTCTCGATTGTAAATAATCGTTTTCGGGTTTAATTTTAAAGCCAATTAAACTGGTGTGTTTTAAATGTTTTGCCTTCGCAATTTTTGGTTCTACATTATAGGGCTCGCCTAAATGTTTAACTATGGTTGGTGGATGGCAATGATATACTATTGAATAAACACTTGAAAAACCTTCAGTCGAAACTAATTCTTCTGCATAAAGTTTTCCATTGGGCTTGCGAAATACGATGTGTCGTTTTTTCGGGATTTGCCCTAATTGATGATATATAGGCATAATTTTATAAGCTTATTTTGGGTTGAATTTAATAAAAAATGGTGTGAAAATTGCGAATTCTATTAAAAAGAATATTGGGCGAAAATAATTTTAGCGAGCAATGCTTTTCTAAAATTATTTTCTATGTGTTTTTTTGATTGTTTTTGGAATAAAACCACATCTTTTGGATTAAATATACAACGAAGATAAGCAATCCCTATGGAATTTAAAATATTCCCTTTTATAAGGCAAAATGCTCCTTTTTTTATAGATTTGAATATAATTAAACAATAAGGCATGAAACTAGTATCGTATCAAACAGAGGGAGTAGTTCAATTAGGTGTTTTTATAAAAGGACATATATATAATTTACATTCATGCGATAAATTAATTCCGCATACCATGAGCGAATTTTTAGCTGGTGGTGTAGAATTAATGGATAGAGCAAAAGTGATAAACGAAAAAATTATAACGGGCCAATTAGCTGCCAAAGAAGAAGTTTTTTTTGAATTACTTGCGCCAGTTCCCAATCCAACTTCTTGCAGAGATGGTTATGCTTTTCGTCAACATGTGGCTGCAGCGCGCAGAAACAGAGGTGTTCCAATGATTCCAGAATTCGATCAATATCCAATTTTTTATTTTACCAATCATAATGCCATTCAAGGGCCTGGCGAAATTGTATGTATGCCCGATCATTTTCAAAAATTAGATTTCGAATTAGAAATCGCAATTGTAATTGGTAAAAAAGGTAGAAATATTTTAGCAAAGGATGCAGACGAATATGTTGCTGGTTTTATGATCATGAACGACATGAGCGCAAGAACTTTACAAATGGAAGAGATGCTGTTAAATTTAGGTCCTGCCAAAGGAAAAGATTTTTCAACAGTTATTGGCCCATGGTTAGTTACACCAGATGAATTAGCGCAACACCTTGTTCCTGCTAAAGCTGGTCATGTTGGAAATAATTATGATTTAAGTATGAAATGCTGGGTAAATGGTCAAGAAGTTTCGCAGGGTAATGTAGCCGATATGGATTGGACCTTTGCAGAAATTATAGAGCGTTGTGCATATGGTGTAGATATTTTACCTGGTGATGTAATTGGTTCGGGAACAGTAGGTACAGGTTGCTTTTTAGAATTAAATGGCACCAAATTATTAAACGATCCCAATGCGCAAACACAATGGTTGCAAGATGGAGATGTAGTAGAAATGGAAATTGCGGGCTTAGGTATGTTAAGCAATACCATCAGAAAAGCGGATAGTGATTTTTCTATTTTAAAATTGAAAAAATAAGTTTATGATCTCTCATTTATTAGCAGATTTAAGCACAACACAAACGCAGATGATTCTGCAGAACGCAATAGCACCAAGGCCTATAGCCTTTGTGAGTACGATTGATGAAGCAGGAAATATCAATTTAAGTCCATTTTCTTTTTTCAATATGTTTAGTGCGAATCCGCCTATTGTTATTTTTTCTCCGGCCAAAAGAGTGCGCGATAATACTTCAAAACATACTTTAGAAAATGTTTTAGCCATTAAAGAATGCGTCATCAATATGGTAAATTATGACATGGTTCAGCAAATGTCATTAGCCAGTACAGATTATCCTAAAGGCGTGAATGAGTTTACCAAAGCGGGTTTTACGGCATTGGCTTCGGATTTAGTAAAACCACCAAGGGTAAAAGAATCTCCTGTTCAAATGGAATGTAAAGTTAGAGAAGTCATTGCTTTAGGTGAGGGACCGGGTGCAGGAAACTTAGTGATTGCAGAAATTTTAAAAATTCATATTGCCGAAAATATTTTAGATGCGGATGGTAAAATTGATCCGATTAAAATGGAACAAGTGGCGCGTTTGGGTGGAGATTGGTATTCGAAGATTACACAAGATAGTTTATTTAAAGTCGCAAAGCCTTTAACTACCATGGGTGTAGGGGTTGATGCCATTCCTGAAATCTTCAGAAATGCAAATTTTTTAACAGGAAATCAATTAGGAAAATTAGGAAATGTAGAACAAGTGCCTATGCTTTCAGTACAAGAAATGCAAGATTTAAAAATAAAAGATTCCGAAAGTTTACAGCAACAAATTAGTCGTTTAATAGATGCAAACGACTTGATCAATGCATGGAAATTAATGGTTGCGAACCAAAACTAAACGGTTGTTAGTGCAACCGGAATAACTTTTCCGTTCATTAATTTGCCAGCCTGCATGGCAAAATCTGCAATGTATTTTCCCATTTCAAAAGCCATCGCTCCAGCAGTTGTTCCTGGCATAGACTTTTCCAACATATCAGTTTGTACAGAACCCAATGCAAGCGCGTTAACATGAATGCCTTGTGATTTTAATTCAATCGCTAAGCTTTCTGTTAGACTGTGTAGCGCAGATTTGCTGGCGCCATAAGAACTCAGTCCAGCAAACTTCTCGGATCCTTGAAAGCCACTCATACTGCCTATATTAAGGATATGTGCATCTTTTTCCATAAAGGGTACAATCGCTTGAATCATTTTAACATGACCTAACACATTGGATTCAAACATGGCGTACCAATCTTCGGCACTTTGCTGCATAAAAGGCTTGTTAATTAAAGTGCCGGCATTGTTTATTAAGATGTCAACTTTACCAACTTTTTGAGTTAAAAAAGGAATCAAACCTTGCTCGTAATCGCCACTAAAAATATCAAATTGTACAGGTAAAATTTGTGCTGCCGGATTTAGTTGTTTGGCAATGGTATGTAATCTTTTGAGGTTTTCTAAAGAGCGACCAATAGCAATAATCGTATTGTTTTCATCTTTAGCTAATTCTAGCGCAGTTTCAAATCCAATACCATTGCTGGCACCTGTAATGATGATATTTTTTTTCATCGTATTTTTTTAAACATCATAATCGATTACCACTTTTTCGGTAATCGGATGCGATTGACAAGTTAGAATATAACCGTCTTCCACTTCTTGTTCTGTTAATGCAAAATTGGCATCCATTATTACTTTACCTTCTAATACCTTTGCTCTACAAGTACAGCATACCGCGCCTTTGCAAGCAAATGGCACGTCTAAATCTGCTTCAATAGCAGCATCTAAAATAGTGTTGCCTTTGGTATTTAAATCTACTGTAGTTTCGTTACCATCTAAAATAATGGTCACTTTGGCATTTATATTTGTGCTAGTTTCTTCTGCTGCAATGGCATTGTTTACGGCTTCTAATACAGCCGTAAAATATTCTAAATGAATTTTGTTTTTTTGAATATCGAATGATAATAATGTTTCTTCTACATTTTTCATCATAGGTGCCGGACCACAAATAAAATATTCATTATCCTCATTTAAACCAACGTAGTTTTCAATAAGTGCAGCAACTTTTTCTGTAGTCATTATTCCTTGTTGTAATTCAGGAATTGCAGCCACTGGACGATCTAAAATTGCGATTACTTTTAATTGTGAATGTTGTACAGCTAAATTATCGAGACCCTCTTGAAAGATGCTAGCTGCTTCGGTTTGATTGGCATAAAACAAAGTGATAGTGCTGTTAGGCTCTTGTTTTAAAACCGTTTTAATGATCGAATACATTGGCGTAATACCACTACCACCAGCAAAAAGCACAAAGTTTCTTTTTTTATCTGCAGCTAAATCACAATAGAAGGTACCCATTGGGGTCATCACTTCTATTTGGTCACCTGCTTTTGCTATTTCATTTAAATAAGTGGAGCCTTTACCTTGAAAAACTTTTTTAGCAGCAATTCTTAATTCGGTATCTGCAACTGGGCTGCTGCACAAAGAATAGGAGCGTCTAATTTCTTCCCCATCAACCCTTAATTTCAAAGTCACATATTGACCCTGTATGTAGGTATATTCTTGCTGTAATGCAGCTGGAATTTGGAATGAAATGCTGACACAATCTGCTGTTTCTTTATGGATATCGTTGATTGTGAGTGTGTGAAATTTTGCCATTTGGATTAATTTGCCGCTAAAATAGAAATAAGATCCTTTATAGAACAATAAATCCGGTTTTTTGTTTGCTTTATGCAACCGAAAAGGATGCTTTGATTACCCAAAAAATGTTAAATTTGTATAGTAATAACTGATTCTATGAATAGCTTAAAATTAGATGAAAATCAATTAATCGAAAATTTCGAGGCAAAACTTGCCAAAAATGAAATGATTGAACCAAAAGATTGGATGCCGGCGCAATACCGTAAACATTTAATCCGTCAAATTTCTCAACATGCTCATTCCGAAATAATCGGGATGCAACCCGAAGGAAATTGGATTACGCGTGCACCAAGTATGCGTCGTAAAATGGTATTGTTAGCTAAAGTTCAAGACGAAGCCGGGCACGGATTGTATTTATATTCTGCAGCAGAATCGATGGGAATTAGCAGAGAAGAAATGCTCGATCAATTACATACCGGAGCGGCAAAATATTCAAGCATTTTTAATTATCCAACATTAACATGGGCAGATATGGGCGCAATTGGATGGTTAGTAGATGGTGCTGCCATTATGAATCAAGTAATGTTGCAAAGAACTTCTTATGGTCCATACGCTAGAGCGATGGTTAGGATTTGTAAAGAAGAAAGTTTTCATCAAAGACAAGGTTACGAAATAATGAATGTGCTCGCTTCAGGATCTGCGGAACAAAAAGAAATGGCGCAAGATGCACTCAACAGATGGTGGTGGCCTTCGCTCATGATGTTTGGTCCACGCGACGAAGAGTCTCCTAATTCTGAACAAGCCATCAAATGGAAAATAAAAAGAGAAACCAACGATCAATTGCGTCAACGATTTGTAAATCAAACCGTGTCGCAAGTAGAGAAAATTGGATTAGTAGTTCCAGATAAAGCAATCAAATGGAACGAAGCTAAAAACGGATACGATTTTGGCGAAATTAATTGGGATGAATTTTGGACGGTAGTGAAAGGGAATGGCCCATGCAATAAAGTAAGGATTGCTAACAAAATAAAATCACATGAAGAGGGTGCATGGGTTCGCGAGGCGGCAAATGCACACGCGGAGAAAAATAATAAAACTAAGGCTGCTTAAATTATGAACGATTCACAAGGAATATTATGGGAAGTGTTTATTCAAAGTAAACCAGGTCAACCTCACAAGCATGCAGGTTCTGTTCATGCGCACGACAACGAAATGGCTTTGCAAAATGCCAGAGATTTATATTGCCGTAGAAGCGAAGGCACCAATTTATGGCTAGTGCCGGCATCGGCTATTGTGGCCTCCTCTCCAGAAGATATTGGTTCATTCTTTGAACCCTCAAACGATAAAGTTTATCGTCATCCAACTTTTTATTCTGTACCAGAAGGTATCACCCATATGTAATTTTATGAATAGTCAAGCATCATTGTTTCAATACATTTTAAAGATTGCCGATAACCAATTAATTTTAGGGCATCGATTGTCTGAGCAATGTAGTAAAGGGCCTTTTCTAGAAGAAGATATTGCTTGTTCAAATATTGCACTCGATTTAATTGGTGCTGCAAATTCTTTATATGTCTATGCTGCAGCAATCGAAGGAGAAAATAAAACAGAAGATGATTTGGTTTTTCTTCGATCAGAAAGAGCTTTCAAAAATGTATTATTAGTAGAACAACCCAATACCGATTTTGCTTATATCATGTGTAGACAATTTTTGTTTGATACCTATGATTATTTTTTTCAACAAGCATTACAAAAAAGCAAAGACGAAACGCTTGCAGCCATTGCAGCTAAAACAATCAAAGAATCAACTTATCATTTAAGACATTCTGGAAATTGGATCATCAGATTAGGTGATGGAACCCCAGAAAGCAACCTAAGATTGAAAACTGCATTCACAAATTTGTGGTGTTATGTAGAAGAGTTGTTTGAGCAAGATGCTGCAGAATTAGACCTTGTAGCGCAGGGAATTGCCGTAGACACCCAATCAATTAAAAGCCAATTTAATAGTCATATAGCAGAAATTATGCAAACTGCAGGCATGGAAATTCCAAGGGGTATTTTTATGCAAAGCGGCGGGAAAAAAGGCGTTCATACCGAGCACTTAGGTTTTTTATTAGCCGAAATGCAATCAGTTCACCGTTCTTTTCCAGGCGTGAAATGGTAAAAATACTTCATTCAAAAGAGGTCTCTTTTATTTGGGATATTTTAAATGAAATTCCAGATCCAGAAATTCCTGTTATTAGTTTGGTTGAGCTTGGCGTAGTGCGTGGGGTAGAATGGGTAGACACCCAATTGCAAATTACCATCACACCAACATATTCAGGTTGTCCGGCTATGCGCATGATGGAAATGGATATAGACCAAAGCCTTCGCAAAGAGGGAATCCTAGACTTTAAAATAAATATGCAATACCATCCAGCTTGGACTACCGATTGGATGAGCGAATCAACAAAATCAAAATTAAAAACATACGGCATTGCACCACCACAAGCACATACAAAACAAAGAATTGGTGCTTTAATTTCAGATGCACCAACTGAAGTGCCTTGCCCGCAATGTAATAGTGTGAACACGAAACTAATCAGTGAGTTTGGTTCAACAGCTTGTAAATCTTTAATGAAGTGTAACGATTGTTTAGAAGCATTCGATTATTTTAAATGTATTTAAAAATGGAACATATAAATTTTTCGATTTTAAATGGTGTTGCTACCATTGAACTCAATAGATCAGCTGTCTTGAATTCTTTTAACCGTCAAATGGCATTAGAATTACAAGCAGTTTTAAATGATTGCGAAAGTGATGATAGTGTGAGGGTAATTGTACTCAGTGGTGCTGGAAGGGCTTTTTGTGCAGGACAAGATTTAGCAGAAGCCATTGCAGCAGATGCACCACCTATTGATCAAATTGTAAGGGAACATTATAATCCAATTGTACTTAAAATAAGGAATATCGAAAAGCCCGTAATTGCTGCTGTGAATGGTGTTGCAGCGGGTGCCGGAGCCAATTTAGCATTGGCATGCGATCTAGTTATTGCAGCAGAAAACGCTTCCTTTATTCAGTCGTTTTCGAATATTGGTTTGATACCAGATACCGGAGGAACTTATTTTTTGCCAAGGCTTATTGGAATGCAAAGGGCAACGGCACTGTTATTTTTAGCAGATAAAGTACCCGCACAAAAAGCAGTCGAAATGGGAATGATTTATGCTTGTTATCCTGCCGAAACTTTTGTTCAAGAAGTTTCCAACTTGGCAAATAAATTAGCACAAATGCCTACCAAAGGACTTGGTTTAACAAAGCGTGCGCTCAATGCTTCTATGCACGCAAGTTTAACAGAGCAATTAAAAACAGAAGAGTTGTTGCAATTACAAGCAGCAAACACTTTTGATAATAAAGAAGGCATCAATGCCTTTTTAGAAAAAAGAAAAGCAAATTTCATTGGTAAATAAATTTGATATGATAAAAGTAATTGGAGTAATTGGTTCGGGGGCAATGGGAACAGGCATTGCGCAAGTAATTGCTACTGCTGGATTAGAAGTGTTTATCTACGATTCAAATCCTGTAGCCATTAATGTAGCCAAAGATAATTTCAAAGAGTCGCTCGAAAAATTAGTGACTAAAAATAAAATTACTGTAGAAGATGCAAGTGCAATTGAAAGTAAAATTATTTTTCAATCTAATTTTAAATCTTTAGATGCATGCGATTTAATTATCGAAGCCATTGTTGAAGATTTACAAATTAAAAAACAAGTATTTGCAGAATTAGAAAAAATCGTTAGAAAAGATTGTGTATTAGCGACTAATACCTCTTCGCTTTCTATCGCATCCATTGCAGCAGCTTGCCAATTTCCAGAAAGAGTAATTGGTTTGCATTTTTTCAACCCAGCCACCATCATGCCTTTGGTAGAAATTGTACCCGCTATTCAAACAGCAGCCGATACTATTTTAGATGCCAGTTCATTTATTAATTTTATTGGTAAAACAGCCGTTGTCTGCAAAGATACGCCAGGCTTTATTGTTAATAGAATTGCCAGACCATACTATGGCGAAGCGATTCGCATCATGGAAGAAAATATTGCAGACATTGCCACCATCGATTGGGCAATGAAAGAAATTGGCGGATTTAAAATGGGTCCCTTTGAATTAATGGATTTTATTGGTCATGATGTGAATTATAGAGTGACCGAAATTGTATGGTCGCAATTTTTTTACGACAATAAATTTAAACCATCGATTGCGCAAAAAAGATTATTTGAAGCCAATCGATTTGGTAGAAAATCGGGAATAGGATTTTACGATTACCGCGAAGGTGCGGCTACCTTAACGCCTAACAAAGATCAAGTATTGGGTGAATATATTTTTACAAGAATTATTTCCATGTTAATTAACGAGGCAATAGATGCTTTGTATTTTCAAATAGCTTCGAAAGATGATATCGAATTGGCCATGCTTAAAGGGGTGAACTACCCTAAGGGATTATTGCATTGGGCAGAAGAATTAGGTTTTGGAAGTGTTTTAGAAAACTTAGAAGAATTAAGTTTTGAATACGGTGATGAACGCTATAGGCCAAGTGTTTTATTGAAACAAATGGTGCGCGAAAATCGTCGTTTTTTTAATTAATAATTTAGCAAATGAAGAATCAAGAAAAGGCTCAACAGATTGTTGCACAAATGATGCAAGGAGATGCTTTTAGCCAGTGGTTAGGCATAGAAGTATTGATTGCAGAAGTAGGTTACGCTAAATTAAGCATGAAAGTGCGTAAAGAAATGACCAATGGTTTAGCCCTCACTCATGGTGGAATAACTTATTCCTTAGCCGACAGTGCACTTGCTTTTGCAGCTAATGCACACGGGCGTTTGAGCATGTCAATCGAAACTAGCATTTCGCATATTCATGCTGTAAAATGCGATGATGTTTTAACAGCCATTGCAACAGAAAAAAATTGTAGCAATCAATTTGCGCAGTACGATATCGAAATATTCAATCAAGATAATATTAAAGTAGCTTTGTTTAAAGGCACAGTATATAGAACTTCAAAAGAGTGGTAATGGAAAAAAGTTTAAAAACAGCTTATTTAATTGATGGCGTGCGAACTCCAATTGGTAGTTTTGCCGGAGCTTTATCAAAAGTGAGAGCCGATGATTTAGCCGCTATTGTATTAAAAGAATTAATGCTTAGAAATCCAAGCATAGATCAATCGGCCATACACGATGTAATTATGGGTTGTTCCAATCAAGCAGGCGAAGACAATCGAAATGTGGCACGAATGGCTTTACTCTTAGCAGGAATGCCTGTTACCGTTCCAGGTGTTACGGTCAACAGATTATGTGCATCTGGTTTATCTGCGAGTATGGATGCTGCCAGAAATATCATGACAGGTGATGCCGAATTAATGGTTGCTGGCGGAATAGAACACATGACGCGCGCACCCATGGTGATGGCTAAAGCAGAAAGTGCTTTTGCAAAAAATATAGAAATGGCCGACAGTACTTTTGGTTGGAGATTTGTCAATCCAAAAATGAAAGCACAATATGGTGTTGATCCAATGGGCGAAACAGCAGAAAATTTAGCAGACTTACATCAAATTTCTAGAGCAGACCAAGATTTATTTGCCATGCGCTCTCAACAAAAGGCAACAGCAGCAAGAGCTAGCGGCCGATTCGCAAAAGAAATTATTGCAGTTGAAGTACAACAAAAGAAAGAAACAATATTAATTTCGGAAGATGAATTTATTAAACCGCAAACTAGTTTAGAAGGCTTATCAAATTTAAAACCAGCCTTTAGAAAAGAGGGAACGGTAACTGCTGGAAATGCATCTGGTTTAAATGATGGTGCAGCAGCATTATTATTTGCATCTGAAGAGGCAATCAAAAAATATAATTTAACACCGAAAGCAAAAATTATATCGATGGGCGTCATTGGGGTAATGCCAAATATCATGGGTATAGGTCCGGTTGAGGCTAGTAATTTAGCCTTGCAAAAAGCAGGACTTAGCATTGCAGACATGGACATTATAGAATTAAACGAAGCTTTTGCCGCGCAAAGCTTAGCCTGTATTAGGTCTTGGGGTTTGGCAGATGATGATCCTCGAATTAATCCTAATGGTGGAGCCATTGCATTAGGTCATCCGCTTGGTATGTCGGGCGCAAGAATTTTAAATTCTGCAGCCATCGAATTACACGAAAAAAATAAAAGATATGCATTAATAACCATGTGTATTGGTGTTGGACAAGGTTATGCAGTGATCATCGAAAAATGTTAATGATAAAAAAATGATTTTTGAATTCAATGGCTATCGCCCGGTAATTGACGAGAGTGCTTTTGTACATCCATTGGCATCGGTAACAGGCAATGTAATCATTGGTAAAAATGTTTATGTTGGTCCAAGTGCAGCAATTCGTGGAGATTGGGGACAAATTATTATTGAAGACGGATGCAATGTGCAAGAAAATTGTACTATACATTTATTTCCAGGAGCTACCGTTGTATTGCAAGCGGGTGCTCATATTGGGCATGGTGCCATTATTCATGGTGCGCAAATTGGCAAGAATACTTTAATCGGAATGAATGCCGTAATTATGGATCATGCCGTAATTGGTGATGAATGTATTGTTGGTGCTTTGTCTTTTGTTGCTGCAAATACTACAACCGCCAATCGAAAAGTTATTGTAGGAAATCCTGCAAAAGAAATTAAAGAGGTAAGCGATGAAATGTTACAATGGAAAACAGAAGGCACTGCTTTGTATCAACAATTACCAAAAGATTGTAAAGAAACTTTAAAAGAGTGCGAACCTTTAAGGGAGATCGAACCCAATAGGCCTACGCAACAAGAAATATATAAAACCTGGAATTCAAAGAAATAAAAAAATGCAACAATTAGAAAATTATATTGCTGGTCAATGGGTAAAAGGTTCGGGTAAAGGAACAGATTTATTTAATGCTATAACAGGCGAAGCCATTTATCGTGCAGATGCCACAGGCCTTGATTTTGGTATGATGTTGGCTTATGGTAGAAATACAGGTGGACCTGCATTAAGAAAATTAACTTTTCAAGAACGCGGTCGCATGTTGAAGGCTTTGGCTTTTCATTTATTGGCAAAAAAGGATTTGTTTTACCAAGTGAGTGCGGCAACAGGTGCTACAAAAATTGATAGTTGGATTGATATTGAAGGAGGCATTGGTAATTTATTTGCTTATGCAAGTTTGAGAAAACAATTCCCCGACGAAACATTTTATGTTGATGGTGAATTAGCTAAATTATCTAAAACGGGTAGTTTTAATGGACATCATATTTGTGTGCCTAAAGAAGGCGTGGCCATTCATATCAACGCATATAATTTTCCTGTTTGGGGAATGTTAGAAAAAATTGCCGTGAATCTTTTGGCTGGAATGCCCGCAGTGGTTAAGCCTGCAACGGTGACTTGTTTTTTAACAGAAGTAGTGACCAAAGAAATTATCAATAGTAAAATATTACCTGAAGGTGCTTTGCAATTAATTTGTGGATCGGCGAATGGTATTTTAGATCACGTTACTTCGCAAGATGTAGTCACCTTTACGGGCTCTGCACATACGGGTGCAAAATTAAAATCACATCCAAACATTATATCGGAATCTGTTCCTTTTAATATGGAAGCGGATTCTTTGAATGCAGCTATTTTAGGGCCAGACGCAATACCTGGTACAGCAGAATTTGATTTATTTGTAAAAGAAGTTACCAAAGAAATTACCGTTAAAGCCGGACAAAAATGTACGGCTGTTAGGAGAATAATTGTTCCTGAAAATTTATTGGAGGATGTTCAAATAGCCATTGGTAAAAGATTAGCCAGCACCACCATTGGTGATCCAGCTATAGAAGGAGTAAGAATGGGTTCGCTTGCGGGTTTAGAACAACTGAACGATGTAAAAGAAAAAGTAAAATTATTACAAAGTAGTCAACAATTGGTTTATGGACATCTAGATGAAGTTACTTTGCTAGGTGCAGATCAAAAGAAAGGTGCATTTATGTCGCCTATCTTATTTTTAAATGACAAGCCTTTTGAAAATACAGACTGCCATAATATAGAAGCTTTTGGGCCGGTAAGTACACTCATGCCTTATCAACATTTATCAGATGCCATTGCACTCAGTAAATTAGGTAAGGGAAGTTTAGTTTGTTCGATTGTAACCAATGATCAAAAAATTGCAAAAGAATTTGTAGTTGGCGCAGCATCGTACCACGGTCGAATTTTAGTTTTAAATAATGAATGTGCAAAAGAAAGCACAGGACATGGTTCTCCAATGCCTTTGCTAACGCACGGTGGTCCGGGTAGAGCAGGCGGTGGAGAAGAAATGGGCGGTAAACGCGGAGTTTTACATTATATGCAACGCACCGCTATTCAAGGCTCGCCAAGTATGTTAACAGCTATTACAAATCAATATCAAATTGGAGCGACCCAACTTGAAAAAGAAGTGCATGTTTTTCGTAAACATTTTGAAGATATTGAAATTGGAGAAACAGTTGTTACTGCAAAGCGTACCATTACAGAAGCCGATATTGTGAATTTCTCTAACGTAAGTTGGGATCATTTTTATGCACATACCGATGCCACTTCTTTAGAGGGAACTATTTTTAATGGCAGGGTTGCGCATGGTTATTTTATTTTGTCTGCTGCAGCAGGTTTATTTGTTGATGCCAAGAAAGGCCCAGTCCTGTTGAATTACGGACTTGATGAATGTCGATTTACTAAACCAGTTTATCCTGGAATGACAATAGGCGTGCGTTTAACAGTTAAAGAAAAAATGGATCAAGAAAAACGCGATGAACAAGATGTTGCCAAAGGAATCGTAAAGTTTTTAGTAGATGTATATGACGAAACAGGAGAGACCGTTGCCATCGCTACCATCTTAACAATGGTTAAAAAAAGAATTGATATTTAATCTAAACGGCTTTTTTAAAATTCAGTACATCATCATGTACTATTTAAAAATAAAAAAATAATTTTTAAATGTGCTAGTTTACTTTTTTAAATAAAAAAAGTTTAGAGCATATGAAAAATGACAACGTATTAGTTAGTTTTATCAACGATAATGTATTGCTAACCGAAGAAGAATTAGCCTTTATAATTGATCTATTCGAATACATTTCTTATCAAAAAGGTCAACAAATTAAGGGGATTGATGAGGTTTGCGCCTATACCTATTTACTATTAGAGGGTGTGGTTAGGCAATTCCAAATTTTCAATAATAAAGAAATCAACCAACAGTTTTTCTTTCCAATAGATTTTTTTTCTGAATATCAAAGTTTTACAAAACAAATAGCTTCCACAAGAATTTTGGAGGCGAAGACAGATGTAAAATTGTATCAAATTTCTTATGCAAATTTACAACTCATTTACGATAGAATTCCTCATTTCCAAAAATTAAGTAGAAAAATGTTAGAGGAGAATTTAAATTTCATCATGGAATTAAATTCGATGATTGTAAACGATTCGCCTGTAGAAAGATATTTGAAGTTGAAAGAAATTAGACCAGAAGTAATTCAAGAAATTCCACAGTATATGATTGCTACATTTTTAGGCATGACGGCAGAAGTCTTGAGTCGCTTAAAAGGAAGATTGGCAAGGGCGAGATTTGAGCAGGACCCTAAAAAAGACCCCAAAAAGTTGCCAAATTAAATTCATTTATAAGATTTTCATCCTTTTTTCATATTAATTTTGCATATAACATGTTAATGTTATATATTTACTTTATAGTGCTCTGAAAGCTCTGAAATGAGCTTTTTTGTACTGTAATATAAGCCATTTTAAAACATTTTTAATTACAAATGATTAATCGAGGATTATTTATAAAAGAGATTTCTATGTTGGATTATAATAGTGGAAATCTTGCGATGAACTTTATTGCTTCTGAAATAACCAAAAATAATTTTGGAAATCAGATGAATTCTCCTTTTTCATTTGCAACTCAATTAGCTGAAAATCCGTATGTATTTTCAGAAA
>Ga0102863_1000129_pt1 | contig 21950 bp, 24 predicted proteins | sample Colrivmet1449A02_FD_78451 | JGI IMG/M metagenome (GOLD analysis project Ga0102863, IMG submission 78451) | Estuarine microbial communities from the Columbia River estuary - metaG 1449A-02 | ecosystem: Environmental > Aquatic > Marine > Intertidal zone > Estuary | place: USA: Columbia River...
AGTATTGCAGATGGTAATATTAATAAGTTTATTATTAATAATAAATATGAAAATAACTTAGAAATAGTTGGAGATTTAACTGCTTCTAATTTGACAATATATGGTGAAAATACTATTCTTTATACTGATGTTTATACAACAGAACAACTAGATGTAATAAATAAAGGTCTTGGTACTGCACTTAATGTAAAGCAATTCAACTCTTCTTATAGTATATTTAATGCATCAAATAGTACATCAGAGGTATTTACAATCTTAAATGAAGGTAATGTTGGAATTGGAGGAATAATTCCTTCAGGAGATAATTTATTAGAAGTAAGAGGAAATGTTAATATTGTCTCACGTCTTAATGAAGACTTCAAATTTACAATTAATAATAGAGATATAATAAAAGAAACTTCTAATTATATTTTAGAAAATAGTAATTTTCACAGAATAGACTATGATACTAAGTTTCAAGATGCAAGTAATTATATTTTAGAAACTAGTAATTTTCACAGAATAGACTATGATACTAAGTTTCAATATGCTAGTAATTATATTTTAGAAACTAGTAATTTAATATCTAGTATAATTACTTATTTAACAACAGATAATATTGCAGATGGAAATACTAATAAATTTATTGTATCTGGAAAATATGATGGAAATATTGAAATTAAAGGAGATTTAATTACATCAAATATAACTATAATTGGAGAAAAAACAAGTTTAGTAAATAATATATTTAAAACAGAAGTATTAGAATTAAGTAATAATGGAATAGATACTGCTATAAAAGTAATACAATTAAACCCTACATATGATATATTTAATGCATATAATAATACTGAAAATGTATTTACTATATTAGGAAACGGAAATATAGGAATTGGTGAAAAAAATCCATTAGTAAAATTAGAAATTAACGGAGATGTTAATATTTATTCAAATTTATATGTAAATGGTACAGAGACTATAATAAACACAAAATTAAAAGCAAAAAATATACTTATAGAAAATAATACATTAGAAAAAGCATTAACTATTAAACAATCTATAGGAAATGATATATTATCTGTATCTAATATTAATAGAGAAGTTCTTACCATTAAAAATGATGGAAGAATTGGTATAAATAATGCTTATCCAGAAAATACATTAGATGTTTATGGAAATATTAATGCAACATCATATACGCGTGATGGATATCCTCTATCTTTAGAATTTTCACAAGGGATGATAATACAGACAAAACATTTAACATATTCAAAAACAGAAATAAAAAATGGAAACGATTGGGAACCAATTAATAATGATATTAACAATGGATTTGTAATTGCTATAAAACCGTCAGATATAACTTCAAAAATATTGATATCTACTGTGTGTCATATTGGTATGGAATATGAAACTGATTCGAGATGGTGGGGTATTAGATTATATAGAAAAATTGGTAATGGCACATGGACGCATATATCAAATGCGAATGGAATAATTGATAATAATGAAAATGGTACTAGTTGTTGGATTTCACATAATCTAGGTGCTGACTCAAGTACATATTCACATTTCATAACTAATATAACAGGTTCTTATCAAGATACTCCGAATACTATAGAAATTGTATATTATACTGCTTATTGGAAAAATAGAGTAGGTGAATTAAGCGATGGTCTATTATATTTAAATAAATCTTCTTACACGTTAGATAATAATTATCCCCGTCCTTCATCGAGTTGGACTGCGACAGAAATATGGAATAAAGGTGTTTCGTATATTGCACCTTTGCAATCTACTCAAATTCAAATAAATACACAATATAATTCTGTAGGAATCGATACTTCTCCGCCAACTGAAGTTCATAAATTAAAAGTTAATGGTAGTATTAATATTATTGATGGAACTTATAATATGAATGGTTATGATATTATGCAAAATATTTCTAATTTTATATTAAACACTTCAAATATATTAATACAAAAAATTAATGAACTTTTAAATAGGATAGAATTATTAGAAAATAATTAATTTAATCAAATCTTAATAAACATCTTGTTTTAATTATATCGTGGTCATTATAATGAACTTTACATTTACATGTATTATTATCTATCATTTTTTTATATATAATATCATAATTATTAATAGCGTAATTTATAATATTGTTATTAAAAATCCAGCGGAAAAAGTTTAATTGTCCTACGGTTGTTTCTATATACTCTGTTTTATCTTCGCTTATAAAAAAAGTAATACGATGATGTCTTCTAAATGAATCAAAATTAAATTTACTATATGATTTTAATTGAGCTCTATAGTCTTGGTATAGATTTATTTTTCTTATATTACCCTTAAAATTATCTTCTGGAAAATCTTTATAAATAATTTTATCATCATCTATCCAATAATATATATTATTACTCTTTGCATAATGAGTAACCAACCATTCAATAATTCTTAATGACAATTTATGTTTACCATTTATTATATTTTTTAAAATAAGTTTATATTCAACATTTTTATTATAAAAATCTGTTAAAGATTTTAAAAGTAGATTTTGCCCTAAATCACACATTTAATTCTTCATATATTATATTCCTTATGTAATTTATATAATAATTATAAAAATAAATAATTACTCAATGATATGATTAATTGCCGTATGAAGACGAACTACCTATCTCTAATGTATTTTGCCTTAGGTCAGGTTCTATAGTGCTAATCATCCACGGACCTACGGCATTTTGGGGATTTGGTATCTCGGAACGAAGTTGTAAATTAGCATTTCTTAATGATTGACCAACAGTATTAATACCTACATGATAACCTGCTGTTAAATAATTTTGATCTCCTATATTACCACCACCTGAAGGGTTAATTCTTGCCCATTTGCTATCTGCGGCATCTTTTGGTAATAAATCATCGGCAGTTAATCTATCTCTGGGAAAGCATGATTGAATTGATTGCTCTCTATTTTCACTATAAGTAGAATAACCACCTGCACTATCGCTACCCCCTGACATACTTACATCTTGGTAAGTTGAATCGCCGTTTATAGAACCACCTGGATTTATAGGACCTGTAGGTTGGTTGTTTACATTTCCAAAATTTTTATTACTTGATTGAGGTGTCCAGGTATTAGATACCTCATTTACCATACTAACAGGTTCTCTTTGAGCATCATTTGAGAACTTTTCAATATAAAATGGTTCAGGACCATTATTATATTCTTTAATATTATACCCACCGTTAGTCATCATTTTATTATTTTGCGAATTATTGCATTTTGAATTATATGTCAATAATAATAATAGTGAAAGAAGCAATAAAATTGCTATTGAAAAAGATACAACAACGTTTTTATTAGTGCCCATATTATTTATACTATATATCTATCTATTATTTACATTAGATTATATTTAAAATAAAATATATATTAATTTATACATCCAATTAATTTAATTAGAATTTTTTAAAAAAACTTCTTGTTTTAATATTAGTTCATTTAATTTAATTAAATTATTATTTATTGTTGTCTTACTAATGGTACCCTTATCTTCTAGTAATTCCATTATGTTATCTATATCAATTACATTTTTGTTTATACTATCTATATCATTATTTAGATATATCAATCTTTTTTTACTTCTAGTTTTTATATTATTTATACGCTCTATATAATTATCAATTAATTCATCAATACTTACGATACTTTCTTCATCATCTATATTAGTAATATCAAGGGTTTTTATAATCCATTTATTTGAAGTAGTTTCGCTATATATATATAAACCATAATATTCAATTGTTACATTAATTAAACATTTCTTATTAAAAATACTATTAGACAATAAATTTACAATTTCATCAACTTCTATTTTTTTATTATTATATAAAATATGTTTTATCTGTTTATTTGATAATATTACGCTAATAGTTTTTGTTTGATTACAAAATGATTTATTATAGAGTTCTGTAATTTCATTAATATTAAATTCTCTATCAAACCATTTTAATGAATTTTCTTGAATTGATTCCATAATTTCCTTATCAAATTGAACAAGTTCATTTATTATATCACAATTATTAGAAGGAGATATATATATATTAAAATAATAACCTGCGTTATTAGACAATTTATTAATTGATTTTATTTTAATATCAACTAGAACTTTATTAGGAGGATTTTTATAAATTGATATAAGTTTATTATCTTTTTTAATAGGATCTTGCAACATTTTATAATATAATAAATTATTATTATTGAGTTTAAATATATGCACTAGGAAAAATATAAGTTTATAAATTTTATCTTTATTTCTTTAAAGAAAAATAAGAATGATTAATAAAGATAATATAGATAATATTGAGATTATAGATAATATAGATAATATAGATAAAGAAGATTATGAAAATAATATTATAAATATCATTATAGATTTTATTAAAGATGAAATATTAAAATCAAATATACGTTACGAGATTGTAAAACCAATTCTTTTATATGTTTTATATTATTTAATACCTTTTATAATATTTATAATATTTTTAAATTTTATCACAACTATAATAGCAGTTTGTATTGTATTTAAATATTTAATATAATATCACAATATTATAAAAATATTTATATATTATAGATAAAGAATTATGAAGAAAAATAAAGAAGAAGTTTGTAAAAACTTGAAACCTTTAATTGAAAAAATATTAAGTTTATCATCGCAAATAATTTCTATGCGTTCTGTACAAAAAAACAATATGTTACATCAAAGTAATATTCCCTCACAAAATCAACATATTAATTATAATAATCCTCTACGTGTACCTTGTGGGAATAACTTATTTATTCCTAATAACCAAACAGATAATAATATATCTTTTAATAATGAACCACCACCTGTTATTTTACTTAATAGTGGATATGTAACTCTTCGTAAAATTTCAAATAAATCTGTACCTACTAAAATGACACCAAAACCAAAAGCATCCCCAAGACCAAAAGCATTACCAAGACCAAAAGCAACACCTAAGGCAACACCTAAGGCAACACCTAAGGCAACACCTAAGGCAACACCTAAGGCAACACCTAAGGCAACACCAAAAGCAACACCAAAAGCAACGCCAAAAGCAACACCAAAAGCAACACCAAAAGCAACACCTAAGGCAACACCTAAGGCAACACCTAAGGCAACACCTAAGGCAACGCCTAAGGAGAAACCTAAAGCATCACCAAAACCTAAGGCAACACCTAAGGCAACACCTAAGGCAACACCTAAGGCAACACCTAATGCAACACCTAAGGCAACACCTAAGGCAACACCTAAGGCAACACCTAATGCGAAACCAAAAGCATCACCAAAACCAAAAGCATCACCAAAACCAAAAGCATCACCTAAGGCAAAACCAAAAGTTACTCCAAAAAAAACACTTAAAACACCGCAAATTATAAAAGAAATAACTAAAAAATTAAACAAATCAATGAAGGGTGGAGGAAGTAAAGAATTTTTCGAATAATTTAATCATATATCATTCCTTTATTTTTATTAATATTTATAATAGACAAAGAATACGCTTTATAATAATCAGGTTCTTTATTATTAATTATATACCATCCTCTTTTATATACATCACCTATATTTTCGTGAGGTTCTTTATCAATTATATGAATTACTCCTTTATCAAATATAGTTATAGTATCAGTATTTTCACAAATCATATTATAATTATTAATGTGCGAGATTTTATATCATTTTTTAATATAATATAAATAAATAATGGACGAAGAATTAATTCAGGACTTCAAAGAATTATTTGAATTCGATAAAGAAAAACAGAAGAATATATTAAATAAATTAATAAATGAAAATATGATAAATGGAGAAAAAATAGATATATCAGACGATGTATATAAAGATACTACAATTGATAATTGGGCAAAAACACTTCCTATTTTAGATGGTAGTAAATTATTAATAGAAAAATTAATTAAACATCCAATAAAAAATAAAGAATTATTAGAAAGAAGGCAAAAAACTATAATAAGTTATGATGTAGATATTGAAATATTAAAAAATTATGAAAATGATATTTTATGGATTTATAAAATAACAGAAGAAATTACTGAAAATAATTCTATAGAAATATTATTTCCGTCTTCGTTTATATTAAATTATATTAATTATATAGAATCTTTATTAGATTTATATCATTTGTATAAGATTTTTTTAATTCCTATAACATCAATATTATATCCTCTTAGTACTTTTTTAGCACCTTACATGTATTTAAATAAATATATGAAACTTAATATTACATTTTCATCATATATAAAAATTATTATAGAAATACTAAAAATGTTATGCAAACCTAGTGGAAATTTTCGAGCAGATATAATGAAATTTATTTCAATAATTTTCTATGTAGGAATATATCTTTATAATATGTATCAAACTTACGAAGTCGCCCTATTTCTTTATAATACAAAACAAAAATTACATTCTAAAATGGAAGGTCTAGTATATTTTGTAAATCATTCATTGAACATTGTAAATAATTTACCAAAAAATATAATAGAACCTTATTTTAATATTGTTTGCACATATGATAATGACATCTATTTAAACAATAGTATGACATCTATTTATAAAATATGGAAAGATGATAGTTTAAAAGATAAATTATCATCTCTTCTAAAAACTATATATGGCATTGATGTTATTAATTCTTTAAATAATCTATTGTTAGAAAATAATTGGTCTACTGTAAAATACAACGAAGATGAAACGAAATTTTGGAATGCGAAGAATCCTATATTAAATGATACACAAATTGCAAATCCTATAAATTTAAATAAGAATATTATAGTAACAGGTCCTAACGCTGGAGGAAAAACAACTTATGTAAAAACTATATTATCAAACGTAATATTGGGACAAACAATAGGTATAACAAATTCTTTGAAATCTAAAATGATTATTTATGATACAATTAATTCTTTTATGAGAGTTTCTGATATATTAGGAAATAGGTCATATTTTGAAGCAGAAGCAGAATACTGTTTAAATATGATTAATACTGCTGTTAAAATTAATAAAAATAATAATAGAGGTTTGTTTTTAATGGACGAACCAATGCATTCAACACCTCCTATTGAAGGAATGTCTACAGCATATGCAGTTATAGAATATTTAAGTAAATTATCAGGTATAACATTAATTATAACAACGCATTTTCATAAATTAATAAAATTAGAAGATATATATCCAGAAAGATTTATTAATTTATCTGTAGATGCTATTCCAATGGACAATAAATATTATTTTCCATATAAAATAAATCGCGGACATTCATATTTGTGTATCGCTATAGAATTATTAGATATAAAAGATTTCCCTAAAGATATTATAGACAATGCGATTAAAATGAAAAACAAAATATGTATGGATATTAATAAATAAATGTACGGTTTTTTATTTGATCAAACATATATAACTATGGCTATATTCGGATTATTAATATTTTTAATAATGTTTTTATGGCGAAAAATTACAATAATAGAAGGGCATATATTTATTCTTGAAAAACGTGTAGATACTATAAAAAAAGCGGATAGAATAGATTCAATAAATAAAAATATAGAAAGTGCTGATGCTGTTATGAATGAAATATTCAAAGATAGTACAGATAAAAATACTTATTGTAATAATAATTCTAATAAATGCCCTATTGATAAATTAAAAAATAAAAAAATAAGTAATGTTGAATTACCTGGTCTTCCTCAAAATAATAAAAACGATGATATATTAAATTATATTAATATTTTAAATTCTGGAGAAATTGAAATTGATAAAGAATTTCCTGAAACTACATCTATAAATAAATATATAAAAGAAAATATAGAAATTCCTAAGGATATTATAATAAAAGAAGATATTGAAAAACAACAAGATGATAATAATTTAAAATATATACAAGAAAGTATTATAAATACTGATAATATGCAAAATATAATTAACATACAGCAACCAATACAAGATAATATAGATACCGATGATATGTCTGTTAGTTCTGATATAACTTTTGGAAATGAAGTTGATAAAACATTAACAAAAAAATATAAAAATATGAATGTAGAGAAACTTCGTGAAGAATGCAAAGATAAATCCTTAAATACTGAAGGTACAAAAGCTATTTTAATATCACGAATACTTGAACATAATAAAAAACAAAAATAAAAAATATTGTAATTGTATAGATAAGATAAAAAGATGAATATTAATTCCACGAATTCTAGTGTAAATAATTCAGGATGCCCTTTAAAAATGTCAGATGGAAGACCTTTCACAGATTATAGACCTCGGTGCGCTATTAATGCAGATTTAATGACAGACTTAGATAAAAATAATATGATTAAAAGTAGTTATGAAAGTCGAATGTATTTACAACATAATGCTGAAAAAATAATAGAAGCTAATAAGTTAACTGCGCAAAATAATTTAATGCCATGTGCTCCTTGTACCAGACCAACAAATCTAAGCGGTACTATGTATCCCGAAAGATATGTAGTAAAATGCAATCCTACATATTGCGAAAAAGTAGAAGTAAATAAATTCGGTTTAGGTACAAGTACAAGGGTCCAGATATAAATAAATATTAAATAATTCTATATATATTAAATAGAAGTAATGATTTTCAATGATGAATATGTATCTTTAAATGTAAAACTAAATAATTTTATATTAAATATAACAGGATATATTAAAAATTCTACATATTATAATAAAATAGTTATTATATCACCAAATCCTATTGATAGAATGATAAATTATTCAGGATCTGGATTACCATTTCCTAATGAATATATTGCATTCGAAAATACACCGAATTATAAACTAATAGATAATTCAGGAAATATAAATGTTCAATTTAAATACCCTAATAGTTTTTATTCTCGTGACGGAAAAAATAAAGTAATACCGTCTATATTTGTACAATTAACAGATTTATCTGGTAAATCTTTTCAACTGCAATATGAACTCGAAGATTTTAATACCTTACGTACTTTAATAAATCGTGAAAATAGAAAAGGGCCAGAATTTTATAGCAATAAAGATACTATCTTACCTATTGCCAATGCTGAGAATGTAATGTATGAATATTCTAAAGCAAAACTAGAACATGATATAGGATAATTTACATTTAATCAAAAATAAAAATTGATGAAAATGTATTAATATTTTTTATACATATTAACAAATAATAATTTGCTATTATTGTGATAAATTTTAAATTTCTGTAGAAAATAATGTAATAAAATATAATATTGAATATATCAAATATGAGTTAAATACAAAAATTATTGATATAATTTATAAATATAATGGTATAATTTATGGAGGATTTGTAAGAGACTATATAATTATAGAATATTACAAATCGATGTATTATAAAAAATTTCAAAATTCAAAAAATTATTGGAACAATCAATTCGATAACGAAACATTACCTAGAATAATGAATTCTGATGATTTCAATATTTGTTTATATAATAAAGAAGATGCTGATAAAATGATTTGTGAATTAAATAATTTAATAAATATCGATTTTGGTATGATTAATGTAAGTGTTGAATATAAAAAAATTAATAATAATATAAAAAGTGGAAATATTAATGCACTATATGTAGATAATACAATCGGGTTGCATTATCGTTATAATTACGAATTAAAAGTTGGTAATATTCCCTATATATGTAAAGGAAATACTATATATATTAGTTTTAATATATTAACATGTAATAATATTAAATTTAAACCTCCTTTTAACAAGTTAGATTTCTTATGTAATGCTTTTATTATGACTAAAGATGGAATTAGTATTTCTCCAAATACTGGAATAGAAAGATTAGATAATTTGAATATTCTTGAAAAAAAAGAAGCAGAATATAGTATAATTAAGGATATTATAAATTTTAAAACTGAATATTGTATGAAATTCTCAAATTTTATAGAAAATATAACAGTTTTAAATTTATTAAATATTAATAAATACGCATGCTTGAGAATTGAAAGATTTATTTCTAAACCTTTTAAATGGGAAATTAATAATTTACCTATTGTTATTCAATATCCTAAGAATTCTAAGAAATGCAATATATGTTTTAGTAAAATTAAAAAGAACGATTGTGTAATATTATCACATACAATTAATTATAACAACTCTATGATGCATAAAAATTGCTTCTTTGAATATATTTATAAACAAATTGAACATAAATTAATTACTATTAAAATTGATGGATATTATCATGAAGATGTTAATCTAATATGTCCTATTGGAAATAAACTTCTATTTGATAGTAAAAATAGCATTTAAGTTATGTATTAACTCAATAATATTATTTATTATATTTATAATAATTATTTTTTTTTAAATATAAAATTTGCAACACTTCCTATAGTATAAAATGATACTGATATAATTATAATAATTATTAAAGATGATATGTTAGTTGTATAAAATACATCACATCTTTCTGTTATGAATAACATAATTTCAAATAATATAATTTTTAATATCATACCATTTATTATTTCAAACCCAAAAAATAAACCTAGTAAGAAATTAACAATTATATGAGATATTAAATATATATAATTTTCAAAAATATTGTTATTATGATTAGGGTAAAAAAATATATCTAAATCATGATAATCAAATACGCATCTAGATAATATAAATAAAGTTGTTGTTACTATTAGAGCTATTAAATATATATAGAAATATATTGTATCCATTTTCTATATAATTGTTATTTTATTATTTTATTGTCAATAGCATTTTTAATATTATTGTCTATATTTTTTGAAGAATAATAAAATATAAAACATGACTTAATAATTTTATTTTTAAATGATTCGAAATGTTCGCGGATTTCACTGTTTTTTAATTTTTGAAAAGCTTTAGATAATTCTTTTTTGCTTTTATAAGGTATATTATATAATAAGAAAAAATTTTCATAATTATTATAAGTATCTAATCCAATAAATTTATCATATTCATCATTTGCATCAACTCCTCTTTTTGCATATGCTATTTCTTCATCAGTGATTTTATAATTTTTTAGAATACTCATTATTTTTTTAATTACAGTTGGTACATTTTTTAAGTTACATTTTGTAACAATATTATAATAAGATTCTACAGGATTTCTAATATTAATATTATTATATAATTTTATACTATATATTAAACCTGTTTTTTCTCTAAGTTCTCTATAAAAAACACCTAATTCAAAATTAAATAATATTTTTTCTAACAAATCATTTATCAAATGCTCTTTTGAAAAAAATTTAATATTCATAAATGTATATATATTAATTATAGTATTTTCATCAACTCTTTTATTATTTATTTGAACTATTTTTATTTTATTGTTATTTATATTAAGAACAGGATAATTTATTCTTTTCTTTTTCTTTTTTTTAATTATTCCAAAATATTTATTTATATATTTCATTGTTTTCCTTACCTTATTTTCAGGACATGATACATTTAAAACGATATTTTCATTAAATATCTTGTTTTTAATAAAATTTTTAATTAATTTTATATTATAATTTTTAACATATTTAATATCTTTTTTAGAGTCTTCTAAATGATAATATTTTGGATATAAGTATTTAAAAATTAAAAAGTCAAAATCATAATTTTCACGCGATATTATATTTCTCAGTTCTTGGATTACAGCACCTTTTTCGTTATTAGCAATTTTAGGGTCTATATAAAATTTATTTAAACTATTAGATAAAATATCTATATAAAACTCAAAATCGTCATAAAACCCTTTTATATATACACATAACTGATAATTATTTACAAATGCATTTGTAAATCCTCCGCGTTTTATTATTTCACTTCCAACATACATATAATCTTTATATTTTGTAGAAGTTAATCTTCCTAACAAATGTTCATAATAATGTGTTAAATTACCCTCGCCTTTTTTTTCATGATAAGAACCTAGTAATATTGACATAGATATATATGTCATTTTTGTTTTTAATGGAACTATAATAACTTTAATACCATTTTTTAAGGCATATTTTTTTATCTTACTATCCATTATTAAATATAAATATTATAATATGATATGATAATTATTATTTAAAAAAATGATATTAGTATTTATAAATAACAGATACTTATCTAATGAATAAATTATTAATTGTAGAAAGTTATACAAAAACAAATACTATTAAAAAATATTTAAACGACCCTACATTTATTGTTACACATTCTTCTGGGCATGTATATAATTTACCAAAAGATAAAATAGGATTTGATACAAATACATGGGACCTTGAATATATAAAAACAAATCCAAAAATTATAAGTAATATTAGAGACTTTGTATCTAAATCAGATATTATATATATAGCGACTGATCCTGATTTAGAAGGAGAGACCATTGCGTATAATATTAAAGATAGTATTCGTGATTTAATTAAAAAAAATAAACAATGTTATAGAGTATCTTTTAATGAAATTACAGAAAATGCTGTTAAATATGCTATTAATAATCCAAAAGATATTGATATGAATATAGTAAATGCACAAGAAACTAGAAGAATAGTTGACAGAATGATTGGATACAAAGTTTCTCCTATATTATGGTCAAAATTTAATAAAAATTATTTGAGTTCAGGTAGAGTGCAAAATGCTGCACTCATTATATGTATAAATCAGAGAAATAAAATATTGAACAATGAAATTAAACCAGTATGGAATATAGATTGCAAATTTATATTTAATAAAGATAAGAAAAAATTTTTAGTAGGTACTTTATTAAAACCTATAAATATTGAAGATGTAAACATTGTTAAAAAAATTTTAGGAGAACTTAATACTAATGTAAAATATACTATCGCGTATGAATTGAAAAAACGAACTGTTTCACCGCCCCCTCCGTATACAACAACATCATTACAACAAGATTGTTATAATAAATTTAAATGGAGTGCAAAGATAACAATGAAACTTGCACAAGAATTATATGAAAATGGTGTTATAACATATATTCGCACAGATTCTACAAATATTTGCAAGGAAGCTAAAAATACTATAATAAATTATATTAAATCTAATTATGATAGTTCTTATGCAAAATATCGTACGTATTCTTCAAATATTAACAATGCACAGGAAGCCCACGAAGCTATTCGTGCAACAAACCATGTTATAACTACAAGTAATTTTCAAAATAATACTTCAAATCACAATAAGTTGTATGATATTATAAGAAAGCGTACAATTGCATCTCTTATGAGTGATGCTGAATACGTTGATATTATTTGTAAATTTTCTACAGATAAAGATAATTACGAATTTACATGTACAGAGTCATTTATGAAATTTGAAGGATTTAAAATAATATATGATGAAAAAATTGAATGTATAGATGATTTTATAAAAATGCTGAAAGATAACTGTTATTCTTATGAATATAAATCTATTGGAAATATTAATAATATCCCTTCACTGTATAATGAAGTTCAATTAATTAAGCATCTTGAAAAAGAAGGTATAGGAAGACCATCAACATATGCGTCTATTATAGATAAATTAATTGAAAAAAAATATGTAACTGTTGGTGCAAATCCACAACAAGAATATAAAATAGAAAATTATATTAAAAAAAACAAGTGTAACGATATCGACACTAATTTAAAAACTATTAATTTAGGAGGAAAAAGCAAAGATTTGCTAATACCAACAGAACTAGGAATTGATGTAATTAAATATATATTTGAAGTCTTACCATATCTATGCGATTTAAAGTTTACTTCTAATATGGAAAAAGACTTAGATGATATTATAAATTTGAAAAATAATAAAAAGACAATTTTAGACGATATATATAATAAGATTTCAAAATCTCTAAAAAATATAGGCATTGATGATAATAAACCTTCTGTAATAAAAAATGGAAAAAATATTAAATTAAATAAAGAGGACTATAAAGATGGTATTGTTAAAACGCGATATGGTATATGCTATTATAATAAATCTAATGATACATATACAAACATCGAATCTTATTTAAAATGGAAAGGGAAAGATGTAAATAATTTGGATAGTAAAGATATAAACTTTCTATCTTCATTGCCAAAAGATGTAATATATTTAAATACGCCTTATAAATTACACCTAGGTAGATATGGGTTATATTTAAAAGATGATAAAAATATTAATCATAAAATAGAAAAAAAAATATGGGATACTTTCATTTAATCATAAGGAGATAATCCCTTTTTACCATTAATATACCAAGATTTAACATAATTATCTTCAAATATAGGATGTTCTCTGTTATTATGGTAATCTATATCAATGCAACTTAATATATTTTTATTACATTTTTTACAAAACCAACACTCTTTATTTTTTTCATACATTTAAGATTTATTTTTTATTCTTTAATAATTTACTTAGATTTTTATTTAGTTTATTTAACTCATATGTCATATTAGACATTGAAGTTGCAATTGAGACTCCGTATTCATCAACAAAAAATGTATTTAAAATATTATATAATTTTTTATCAGTTAATACATTATCATCTTCATCATCTTCATCATCTTCGTCGTCTTCATCATCTTCATCATCTTCATCATCTTCATCATCATCATCGTCTTCATCATCTTCATCATCTTCGTCGTCTTCATCATCTTCATCGTCTTCATCGTCATCATCGTCTTCGTCGTCTTCGTCGTCTTCATCATCTTCTGCTTTTATAGTTTTATTAACAATACTTTCTTTATCTTTTGCACCTTCTTCATTTTCATCACTACCATCACCACTTTCTTCATTTATTTCACAAATATCATCTAATTCGCCATTATCATTGCATTCTTTACAATCTTCGTCGGCACCCCTTTTTTTCTTGGATTTTTCTTTAATAGAAACTTTTTTTAAATTCTTTTTTTTCTTAATTTTACCTACACTATTCATATTGTTTAAAAATGTCATAAAATCCATATTAAGTTTTGAACTATCTTCCATATATAAATAATATAATATTATTTCTTATATATATTTATAAACTTTGTTTTTATTAAGATATAATAGAATATAATGAAAGATTTATTTATATATATTATAGGTTTATTTTTTGGCATACTTGTATCCACTCTATTAATATTGTATTCAGGTGAAATTAAAAAAATATTTCTAATTAATGACAGAACAGAAAATATAAAAGAGCATTTTAAAAATCACGATAAATATGATAATTTAGATTATTATGATGAAAAAGATAAAAAATTAAATATTTTAAGTTATGAAGACTTAAAAAAAAGCAATTTTATAAAAGAAGATGATAATTATAGTATATTTGATGAAAATATAAAGGATAAATATAAGATAAATAGTTTTATAAAAACACCATCTTTAATACATTTAATTTCTTCTTATGAAAATGAAAGTAATCGAGAAAATATTGAAGGTTTAAAATGGAAACTAGATAACAATTCTAAATATATTAATGATATTATTGTTAGTAAACAACCATTAAAAAATCTATATATATTAAATCCAAATGTATATGGTTATAATCTAAATAATATATCAATTGCCTTTAATAATAATTATAACACTTTTATAAATAATATTGGATTATTTTTTACATTAAAAATTAACAATATTATAAATAGCAATTTACTAACAATAAATGATTATTATAATGATATGATTTCAATAAATATTATACATTCTAATAAACAAAAAAATAATAATGATTGTATAGTAAATATCGCAAATAATTATGGCCTTATTAATATAGACGATGATTATAATCTAAATAATAAAAAAGAATATGATATAGAAATTTTAATAAATGCTCATAAATATTATATATACAAGATAACTGAAGATATGTTAAATGAAAATGCAATATTTATAGGGTTAGTAATAGATAAAAATAGTATATTCTTTCATATTAATGATAAAATATACGATTTTAAAAGATTAGATACTCGAGAAATTACAATAGATAGCCCTTTTTATATTAATAAAAACTTAGATTGTGATATTACATTATATAGTAATGCTCTTTTAATAAATGATATAAATATTAAAAAAAGTATAGATAATTACAAATTATATAATAAATACAATCTATATAATAAGATGAATATATAAAGCAAATATAATAAATATAATATATATTAATATGTCTAAATCAGCAATCCTCATTTTGACGCAAAATACTATTGAACGTAAGATATATTTAAAGACGACCTTATATTTTTTATTTAAAAATTTTAATGCAAAGTATAAATATCCTGTGATTATATTACACGAGGGTGATTATGATAATATTGCGATAAATGAAATTAGCACATCTATACGCAAAGATTGTAGATATCTTGTAGAGTTTAAAAAGATAGATAGTAGTGATTTTGAAATTCCCAAATATATTGATGAAGATAAAATGAATAGATGTATTAAATCTGTACCTGTTCCATATTGGAGAAATAAAAATTATAGATTAATGTGTAACTTCTGGATAAATAATTTCATTAAATATTGCGATAATTACGATTATATAATGCGTATCGACGATGATAGTATAATTGAAGAACCTATATGTGTTGATATATTTAAAATCATAGAAGAAAAGAATTTTAACTATATGTCAAATATAATACACGTCGATTGTAGTATATGTAATTATGGAATGAAGTCATTTTTTGAAAAAATAATGCCTGATAAAATTGACAAAATAGGTGATTTATTTATGGAACATACACTCGATAAATCTAACCCGCATTTTGATAGATTTAAAAAATTATATTTTGCATTAAACCTCGAGGATTACAAAAATACTAGTATTAACATGGCGATGCCCATAATGTATTATAATAATTTTTCGGTAATTAGAACAAGCGTATGGAAATCTTCTGAAATTAAAGAAATAATAAATAAGATAAATGAAAATGGAAATATATTTTATTGTAGATGGGGTGATGCTCCATTGCAAACTATAATAATGACATTATACGATAAAGATAAATTATCAAAACTAGAATTTAAATATAGTAAGAGATTACAACGCGAGTCTTTCAAAGACGATGAAGGAAATTATCATAGTTATATGCCAGGCAACTATGCTGAAAATAGTTGTATTAGTAAAAATAAAAAATAATTGCCTAAATTAAAAAAATAAATTTAAAAAATTATTTTTGTTCCATATTTCTTTTATAATGATATTACAATTTTCGTGATTTATAAGATGGTCAGGATGTATGCTACTACCTAATTTTATATTTGTATATATAATAGGATATGTTAAAATATATGTGTTAAGAGTTATATATATTATATTATCTGCAACATACCATTCTCCTTGTGATAAATCTATAGATATAATATTATCAGTTATAGATAAATACTTATCTAATATTTTTTTTGCACCTTCTCTAGTAATTAAATAATAAGCTGCTGAAGGATATGTATTATTACTTTTTATAATTACCTTATTATTTAAAAAATAATCATTAAATAATTTAGCAACACATGGATGACTACACGTATGTAATTGCAATACCTCTATTTTCTGATTAATTATATTTTCTTCTTGTTCAATATAATTAATTATTTTATTAAAATCTATTTTTTCTGTTACAATATCATCTTCAGTAATGCAAAAATAATTATCACCGTCGTCATACCCTTTTTTTATCGCTAGTAAATGAGATATTATACACGATATTTCTGCTGGACTAGAATTAGAAGAACCTTGATTCATTATAATATTATAATTAAATAGTGTTGAAGGAGTTACAGCACTTATACGATAATTAGGTATATTTCTCTCGTTAAATTGTAATTCAACAAATTCTTTTCTAACAATACATTCATCTATATTAATCCAATAGTGTTTCATTATATAATAATATTTATTATATTAATATTCCTTATATATCATCAATATCATCTTCGCTATTATCACTATCGCTAGAAAATTTAAATTCTACATATGTGTCGCTTGAACTAGTATTTTTATTTGTATCCTTTTCATCTTTATCGTCAAAAATTATATGTGTATCATCGCATTTATCAGTCTTATGAGAATTTTTATAATAATTATTGATTAAAACATCAGATAATACTTTGCTATTTATTAACATTTGTGTTTGCTCTAAATTATACTTATGAACAATATCTACTTTATTTGATTGAAAATCTCTTTTAGAAATAGCTACAATATCGCCAACCTCTATAAGTACACGTTTATTAAACTTACGCATATTTCCCCTAATTATTCCTATTACATCATTTCCAGTATTTGTTATTAAAGATACTCTGCAATTTCCTAATAACTTTACAGATAGAGCATATTCTTCATATTCTTCATCTATAATATAGTTTTTAACAATATTTGTACTTTTTTTTTTATTTCTTATTGTAGTTTGATACATTATTTATATATAATATAAATATATATCTTATATATTTATAAGAAATATATAACTATATAATAATAAAAATAAAAAATATATAATATGGTATATAAAATCCTAATATTTTTTAGTTGATTTTCTTCCATTCATTTAGAGCAGTCATAATAGATTGCTTATATGATAACTCGGGATTATTTTTTTTAATAAGAGAAGATTTATTGTGAATAAATGTTCTCATATGTTTATCATTTCTAAGTTTTTTAAGTGCAATTTTCATACACTCCGCACGAGTGATATTAGGATTTTCATTATGAATTTTGCTGGAATACTTGCTCAACATCACACGATCTTCAAAGATAGGCATTTTTCTTTACACCTTTAGACATTTACACCAATTATTTTTCAATAAAATTAACCATTGGATAATCATCAACTAACCATAATCTTGTTGATAGATTATCATTTAATTCAATATCATTTGAATTTGGTATATTAATAAATAAGTTTTCATTTATAATAAAATCAAAAATAGGTTCGTATTCGTTTTTTAAATTGTTGTTATTATCTGATTTATCATTTAGTGTAAATAAAAATGTTCGGTTGTCTAAATGTTTATAATATTGTGTATTTGCTTGATTAGGAATGATGAAACAAATAATATAAGAAATTCCGGGATATTTTTTATCAATTACATCTTGTAATTTTTTATAATATTTTATTTCATCCTCGTATTTTTCTCTTGCTATTGTTCGTAAAAATACACAATTATTTTTTTTTATTTTTTCATCAAACCGAATAATTTTTCTTTTTAAACTTTCAATAACATTTTTATCTAACAAATTATGATGATAAAATCCTACATACTCACCAATAAAACCTACATACTTTGGAAATCTATTATCTTTTTTTATTTCTTTTGGAAAATAATTTTGAAAATTATTTTCAATACAATCTATAATTCCTTCAATAGAAGTTCTTACACTATCAAATGGTAATGATGGTTCATTAAATAAACCTAAATCTTTAAGAGCCATTTTTGTTCCACACCAACCACCAATAGAAATAAAATTCATATATATATATATATATATTATTTTTAATTTAGTAAATAATATATAGAATTATTATGAAACATAAGAGCGAAGATTATAAAATAAGTGCTGTTATAAATAAAATATATATAATTTTTACTAATAAATATAAAAATTGATAGTTAGCATTTTATAATTAATTACTCATTTGCAATGTCGCAGAACTCTTCTATCAACAATGCCTCTTCCACTACTAAGATTAGTAATAATATCCCAGTATCTTATAATGCTTATAACGAGGATATCAATACGACAACTGATAAAATCAATGTTAGTTTCAATATTTTATTCGGCAAAGGTAAAGACAGTCTTCTCTTCTCTAATGAAAGAGAACTCAAGGAATTTACTAAAAATTATGAAGTTGAAACCATTGAGAATGATGATTCTAAATGTTATTATGTTGTAGCAGACGAAGGTCCCTTCGTAATTAGAATTGATAACCTAGATATTTATTCTCGTTATAATAATAATTGCGAATATGCTCTTGGATTTGCTTTAGATTTTGAAGAACCTGAATATCTTGAACAAAAAAATTATACACCTTTTAATATTGATAGAGATGGTGTTATGTGGTCAATTCCTGTTAAAAAACCATATGAACATACTAGTAATTATGAAAAGACATTTTATCAAAATGCAAAGGCAAAATATCAATGGACAACTTCATCCGCTAAGATTATGGGCGAAGAGATCGCTGAAGATGAAAAAGAAATTGGAATTGAAAAAACTTCTGAATCATCAGGTTTAATGTATTTGACATTTATGGTTCTTCAGAAAGAAAAAGAGGTTACACAAGAAATTAGTAGAGGTAGCAATATGAGAAGTGGGGGTGTCTCTCGCAGTATTACTAGATCTATTCTAGATAATAGTGTTGCTGCAAGAGTAGGATATGGACATAGCGCTACATCTTCTTCTGTTACTTCAACTTTTAATTATGCAAATTATACTACAAGAGTTGTAATTCCTGTTCGCTTTAGGATTTCAAAAGATTCTGCCGTTACACATATGAATTGTTCACATACTCTTAAGGGTGCAGAAATTAATATGGAAAGAAAAAAATTCTTAGCGGCACCCTTTATTCCCTAAATATTCTTTAATAAGTTATATATAAATGTAATAACATAATATTTTATATTTTATATTTTATATTTTTTTTAACTATTAAATTAAAAAATATATATGTAAATATATATGGCATTATTCCTTTACTCTATTATTCTATGATCATTGCCAAATAATTTTTCTAAAACGGATAAAACATATTCTTTTCCTTCAAAATCTTTTTTAGTCAATGTATATTTCATACCACATTTTATAAATGTATATGTATTTATCATCATAGTTGTATGAAAATCGCATATGAATTCTTGTGATGTATAATAAATTCTGGTAAACTTTAACCAAATTAAGAATTCTGTTATCATTTGTTGAAGAATATTATCATAATATTTATTGTTATTATTTATTTGCTCACCTAAAGCGTCTATTGTGAGTTGATAGTGTAATCCAAACTCTTTTCTATCCATATTAAAACCAATCATATAATAATCAACATAATTTTTTTCGACATTTGATATATATTTTTCACTCTTATATCTAAATCCAAGATTGATATAAGTTAACATTTTAATAGATTTTTTGATCTTTTTGGGAAGATCGACAATCGCAAAATATTTCTCGCGATGCTTTGCATTTTCTTCCTTTGTAATTTTATTTAATAATCTGCAAGTATTACTGATACATACAATCGTGTGATCTTTGTTATCGCTAAATATTTTGTATCCAAGAGAAACTTCTGTATCAATAACATACATAAGAGTAATTGATGACATATTAGTTTTCTAACTTTTTGAATAAGTTATGAAAAAAGAAGTAGTAAAAAATATAGTCATTTTTTGTATTTTTAGAATATTTTTTCAATTTAGTATTTTTGTAACATTGTATTATTATAATAAATATACTTTCAAATTAAAAAATATATATGTAAATATCATAATTTACAATAAATTATAATTAATATTTATTATGCTTTATAATCATAATTCACAATAATATCATAGATATCATCATCTTCTTCATTAAAATCTTCTTTTTTTAATTCGTATTTCATCCTATATTTTATTAGATTATAATACTCGTTCATCAATATACCAAACATACAATATCTCCCTGTATGATTATCATAGAGATAATACTCGCGAACATAATCTTTGAAGATATTTATCATTTTCTCAAGAATACTTTCATAATTGTATTCATTTATATGAGATATAAATACTTTCAATTCTTCTTCATACTCGTTTGGCGTTTTATAGATACATGTGTTATTGGGATTTTTTAATATTGCAAACATTTTATTTTCTATAGATTCTTCAATTTTTTTAGGAAGGAGTACCTTATAATATTCTTCTCGATG
>Ga0102863_1000130_pt1 | contig 21876 bp, 42 predicted proteins | sample Colrivmet1449A02_FD_78451 | JGI IMG/M metagenome (GOLD analysis project Ga0102863, IMG submission 78451) | Estuarine microbial communities from the Columbia River estuary - metaG 1449A-02 | ecosystem: Environmental > Aquatic > Marine > Intertidal zone > Estuary | place: USA: Columbia River...
CCAATGAACGAACTGGGCCTTGAAACGTAGTGCGTGCCATGATGTATTCCTTACATGCAAGTTGAGGTGTTCTGTCTGCATGTCGTCAGCCGGGACTGTCAGAACACCGGATAAGCCCGGATTGAAAGCAATATACAACAAAAGAAAAGGGGGCACAAGGCCCCCCTTCATATATTTCCTAAGAAATATTAAGCGCCAGGTGAACCGAAGATACCCAATGGGTCTGACACACCGAAGCTGTAACGCTCGCGGGATTTGTAACGAACGTTACCTGTGTCAAAGTCACCGTCCATGCCCGTAGACAAGGGGGTACGAACAAAGTGCTTCAAACCGTTTGGCACATCTGTACACAGGAACCACGCATTGGTGTCTGTCAAGTAGTGATTAACGGTATAGCCTTCAGGGATTGAACCGTTGTTCTTCAATGCGTTGATGTCATTGTCGGCTGTAGAAACGCGAAGTTCGGTTTCGAGCAAACGTGTAGCAACGAACATCAAAGAAGGAGGAACAATCAACTTCCTAGGCTTAGCGGCGATCAGCAAGCTACGCTCATCTGTCCAAGCAGCGATTTGAATAACAGCGTTTTCCAACGATGTTTCGTTCAAGTCAGCAGGGGTAGAAGGAGTGTTGCTGTTAACACCACCGGAAACCAAGGGGTGTGCTGTCGAGAACAAAACTTGACCGTCACCATAAGTGGGGCCACCGGAAAAACCGTTGTTCAAGATCGCAGCAGCCTTGACCTGCTTGGTGTAAGCCATACCACGGGCCAAAGCCTTGGTATAACGTGAAGACAAGCTGTCATACAAGTTATCTTCCACGGCTTCTTCAGTGATGGAGAAACCCATCGCGATTGTTTCGTGTGTATAACGTGCAGTCCATGCTTCTTGTGCATTGTCATAAGCGATGGCAGAGCCCTCGTTCTTGACTGGTGCTTGACCAAAGCCAGACAACTTTGTCTCTTCTTCAAAGCTACGCTCAGATGTCTCTGTTTCGTAGATTTCTTTGTGCTCTTCGCCGTATTTAGCGTACTCAAGACCGAACAAAGCGTTCAAGCCAGGAAGTAATTCTTTGAGCAGTTGTGCGCGTGAAATTGCCATGGTAATTTACTCCTTACAGGCCAACGTTGTTTAAGAACGAATGGGCACTGGGGTTGAATTTAACCAACACATCAGTATACGCATCGCCAGGAGTGGAAGCAAAGCCCACAATACGGAAGGCCGCAGCAGTTTGAACCACAGTAGACTCCAAAGCGCTGGTCGAGTTACCAGTCTGGGTTGAACCAGTGCTAGTGCTCTGTACAGCGGCAAAGAAGGTGTTGCTGCCCAAAGCTGATTGAGCGGCAGAACCGTCAAGCTGAGCTTGGAAAGTAACAAACGGGTCAGTGATTACATATGCAGTCACCACGCCGGTTGTGCCGGAGGGATAGTACTGGCCGTAAATCTGTTGACCTTGTGCGTTGATATAGGATGCGCCGACGAAAACGCCAATTGCACCTACGTTAGCACCACCAAGGTTATTGGTAGTGATGTCTGCGCCAGTAGCGGTAGACAAAGCGATATAACCGTCAGCGCCGATGATAACAACTTGTCCATAAAACAAGTTAGTACCTTCGCCGGCAGGGTCGATTAAGAACTGACTCGTAGCGCCAGCATAGGGCATGCCGTCGATACGATTTATGGGACGTAGCCCATAGGGTGCAGCAGTAGTTGCCATTTAAGACTCCAAAAAAATTAGATACCTTTTCCGAAAGTGACCGTGGACTTACGTTCTTTGAACATAGGCATCCGTGGATCATTCTCGCGCATGTATGTGTTGTCAACTGATTGCATCTGCGCATCCGCTTGTTGGCGGTAATACGCATTACGCTGTTCAGTAAACTCCACAGGTGTTTTGCAAAGCAATAGGCCGCCTACCTCGATACTGTCTGGAAATTTTGCGGCAGCAGAATTAAACAGACGAATCTCGGGATGGTCAGATGCTTTAACGGGCTCCCAGCCCTCAGCCAGCTTCGAGGAATAATTTGTGGCGTCATCTTTCCCTTGCGAGGCAATCCTGATCCAGCGAAACGCATAACCCTCTTCCGGCTTCGGATCGGGTAGAAGTTTGGGGGGCATCCATTGTTTTGGACGCTCCGCCTTTTCGCGGGTTTCAAGTTCGCGTGGTGCGCGGTTAGTTTTTTCCATTATATTTTCCTCATTTCTTCAGCAACTTTACGGGCGTACAGTTCCAATGGAACTCCCAACCGCTTAGCGATATTCACCTGGGTCTGCGTCAGCACGATTTTGCGCGGTGCTGTACTACGCGTTGCAGGTGCAACTATGTTGGATTTAGTGCGTTGAGGTTTAGCATCAACGGACTCATCGGCTCCAAACTGCTCCGAGAATCTGCCCCTAATGTCAGCGTCGATACGTCGATAGTATTCTTCACTGCCAGCGGGTATTCCTTCTTCCACCAAATCTTCATGCAACCCTAGGGCGTATGAAGTCATCCGTTTGTTGGGTCCAAACCACTGGTTCTTTTCAGTCCAAGCAAGCAGTTTGTCATCAATCGGTGCAGGTTTGGTGGGCTGCGGTTGCATTTGTACAGGAGTTTCTTCGACCTGTAAAGGGGTGGGCCGAAAATTTTGTACTTTATCCGCTTTGATCCTGGCAGAAGTCAACGCCTCTTGAGCGTTAACCAAAGCTTCAGAATCCCCAGCTTCGTATGCTTCTTTGTACTGGCGCTTTGCTACTTCTAGCTCATTAGCCACTACTTTTTTGGCTTGTTCTAACAACGCAATCTGGTTCTGGTTAACAGAGCCTTTTAGCTGTTTGTTTTCTTCAGCGACACTTTGTGCAAAACGCAAAGCCTCATCTTTTTCCCGTTGAGCGGTTTCTTTAGCGCGGCGCTCTTCGTGGTAGCCCTTTGTGAAATGCTTAATTCGTTTCTGGACGCCTTCGTCATATTTGGTCAGCTCATCTTCAGCAAACTCTTTAGGGGGCTCAGTCATAGGTGTACGGCCACGGTCTTCCGGTGGCGTGTCGTCTACAACTTCAATTTCCGGTTCGTCGGACTCAGGCTCTACAACCCTGCCGCCTTTACGGGAGTTGACCTCCACCTCATCGGGAAATTCAAATTCTGTTTTTTCAATTTCTGCCATGATCTACTCCTTAATGTGGGCGTTGGATACCACGAGGGTCTTGCACAACCGCCTGAATGGAATCATCATTAATCAGGCGCCATTCGGTGCCATGAATCTTCATACGGGTTCCGGTGTTAGGACGTACTAACACAAAGTCACCCACCTGACAGCTTGGTCCAGACGGGAATCTGGCTTTATCTGCAAATGCGTCAGGGCCAATCTTGGCAACAAATAGCACGGGGGATAAAAGCTCCTCGTGATGCATTGCTGTGGCAGATTTTAAAATCCCTGTTTCAGTGAACTCCTCTTCTGCCTTGGGCAACATACACAAGATATGGTATGTAACCGGGTCAGGTACCTGCTTGGCCTTCTCTTCCGCGGATGTATTTAGCAATCCGGAAAGATCTACGGCTTTCACATCAAAGTCAGTCATCGTCATAATCCTTAATTTTTCGCACAAGGTCAGCAATTTCCATCTGTGCGGTTTGCAGACCTCGGATAGTTCCGCACAGTTCTTTGTAATGCTCGTGGGATTTAGCTCCACCAGCACTGACAACTTCGACTAATTGATGCACCTGCTCATTTAGTTTGCCGTTCAAAATATCAAGCAGTTTATGATCCATCACTGACCTCCGCCTTGAGATTGCATTAATTTCTGCATCATTTCCATCTTATGCTGTTCGTCGTTTTGACCCATAGACTGCTGAGCCTGCGCTTGTTGCTGTTGCATTGCCTGTTGTTGGCTTGCAACTTCTAACGCATGCAACTCTTGAGCTTGCATAATTTCCTGCTGGGTACGCATGGCCGCCATGTTGGGGTCTTCGCCCATCTTGGCCGCACCTTCGCGCGCTTTGAGCGCCAGCTCTTCTGCTTTAATTTGCAGATCACCTTTGACTTTGAGCAGCTTTGTTTCGGCATCTTGCTTGCGAATAGCCAATTCTGCTTGTTGCATTTGAACAACAGGGTCTTGCGCCATCTGTTGAGCTTGCTGTTGTTGAACCTGGCCTTTGTTTTGCGCCAGTAATTGTGTAGCGGCCTGCGCCACCAAACGGGACAACATAAGTTCTGATTCTTCTGGCAGCTCTGAATCTGGAGCCGGCATAGGAACACCCAACTGCTCTTCGATTTTCTTGCGGTAAGCAAAAGCTAAGTGCTCTGAAATGTGAGCCTGAATTTCGGCCATCATCTTCTGGGCCATTGGGTTCTGACCAATCTGCGCCATCAAGAGTGGGTCTTGCATCATTGATGTGTGAACAGCAATGTGTGCATCGTGGTCTTGGTAAATAAAAGCTTTTGTAGGTTCGCCATTCAAGAAGGCCATGTTCTCGCTCACTGGGTCGCGCGGCTTCATGTCGTCTTCTATTGGTACTAACTTGTCAGCATTCTTAATACCTAGAACTTCAATCATCTGTCTATGAAGAACAGGCAAGTTGTAAATCTGGGGAGCCTGTTGAGCCAGTTGAATCACAGCTTGATACTGCATGATCCGCTGAGCCATCGTGGAACTATTCGGGTCAGACACGGGGATGACATCCACCATGTCATAGTCTTCCCGCTTAGCCATGCGGTCACCACTAGCTGGGTCAAACTCGTATTCGCCTGGTGTGTTGTCACGAATAATGACACGAAGCAATTTAAATTCTTGCTTCATTGAGTAGTGAACACGCGCCTGAACCGCAGACATGTTCTTTAATTGGCGCTCTAACAACGCTAACGTCGTACCAACTGGGGCGTTTGCCGACATATCGGACACTTGCATATCCGCAATTGAGCCTAAACGTCTGCCTTCTTGGGTGATTTTGTCCAGCAATAACGACAAAACCTGGCTTGGTTCCTTGTACGGCAACGTCATAATGTTGTCGCGTACAGTGCCAGAAGGCACATCTACATCCCTAAATTCGCCAGGACTGATGGGTGTATCGTCCCCTTTTATGCGCAAACCACGGGATTTAAGACCTCCGGGCAGGTTAGAAAGCGTACCAGCGTCCACTAATTGGCGCAAAATAGACGTTCCAGCCCGTGCATAACCACCAATTAGGTGAATTAAACCCAATCCATAGGCGCCAAAGCCCGGAACATACGTATATTGCACAAAATGCTGGCGCTTTAGCTTGCGATTATCGTCTTCTGACCAGTTTCTACGGATCGCCAACACCTCTGTAGTGCCGCGGTCAATCGTAATCACATAAGGTAGAGCAATTCCGTCTTCATCTTCGTACCCAGGCAGGTCATAATCAATATGAACCTCTAAAATCTGATAGCGGTCGTCATCAGTTAGGCTATATCCCTGGTCTTCAGCCTTCTTTTTCTCCACATCCGTGTGAATACTGATCGGCTCACCCAGATCTACGTCAACATAGAAGCCAGAAACCTGTAATTTCTTAATATCATTCTTTGTTTTACGCATAACATGGGTCACACGCTCTGCATTGATGACGCTAGATGCGCCATAGGGAATAATAAAATCTTCAGCAGGGATAAAAATAGATACTTGTCTTTGATAAGACGGGTCAAAGTACACTTTCTTAAACGCGGCGCCAGCTAAACCCAGTGAATAAAGCATTCTTTCATGCTCTGGTCTGTACTCAGGCATAGCTTCCGTAAGCTGGAAGTTCATGTCATCACGAACCCGCGCGGCGGCGTCTTCTTTTAGCTTATCAATAGCGCCAATAATCTCAGTCTTGACCGGGCCCTGGGCTGGAAACGTTTCTAAAATTGTCTCTGATTGAAACCGAACAGCAGCTTCAGTCAGAATGGTAGAGAAAACACCACAAGCACCATTCCACGGCTCGGTTCTTTCTTCATACTTCATGCCAAGGACATCTAATCCTTTGACATACATCTCCACCCATTCTTTTCTAGAATTAATATCAGCATCAACCATCTCAATGATGTCACTGGCTATATTAGCTAGCGTGCTCTTATCAAGGACTTCGGCTAAATTTTCATCAAAAGATTCTTCTTCTGGCTCTGCGAACATTTCAATGACCATGCCGTCCATGCCAATCTTTAAGCCTTCAGGATTTTCAATTTCAATTTCAACATCCGGGCCCACATCTTCGGCTGCCAGTGCATCCAACCCAAGAGGCGCTGGGTTCATTGATGGAAACATATTAGTAGCCATTATTTAATCCTTAATAGTAAACCGCTTTGCGGCGAAAGCTTTGCAGCTCTTCACGTTCATCAGAATCCAAACGCAAAAACCCGCCCTGCCTGAATCTTATCAGCGCTTGGGTACTTGAGTCCACCAAATCATCATGCTCGCCATTTGGAAAAGACGCCATCTGCTCTATCACTTCACTGGCCCACCTTGTCTCCGGCGCCCATACTTTGCCAGATCTAAACAAATCCGTCACCGAATTCAATCGCACAAACTTATCATTTCCACGACTAGGTGTGTATTCACTTACCAACAAACCCATAGACCGCAGCTCAAACACAAGCGGAGCTCCCGCGGCTTTAGCTTCAATGATACAAGCGTCCGGCTCCCACTCCCTGTAACTGGCCATCGCTTTTTCTTTCAGCTCAGGAAACTCCATTCGTTTCTGAAACGCATCTAACAAAATTACGTTCACATCATTGGGGTCGTCGTTCATATGAAAAACCCCCCATGTCGTACAGGCCGAATAGTCCGAACGCTCATTCTTCGTAAAAGCAGTGTCCCAGCTCTGAATGATAAATTCACACTTAGGCGGGTCTTCCGGGTTCCACATCTTCCACCATTCTCTTTTAACCAGCGCACCTTCTTCGCCCGTCGGTGCTTGTTGGTACTGAGCATTCCATTTAGAAGGAGGCAGTTCTTCTCGCAAAGCTTCTAATTCTTTAGCAGACCAGAACTCAGGCCAGAGCGGATTCCCACTGGGCATGATTGCGGGAAACTCCACAACTTCCCACTCCCCCAATGAATCCCGCATCTGGGCGTCTTTCAATACCCGGCCAGTTAAGTCCCTCTCAGCCCAGCGGGTCATCACAACCACAATAGCCCCGCCTGGCTGTAAACGTTGCCGGGGTCCAGACGTATACCACTCATACGTTTTATCAAATACCCCAGGATCCCCAGCAGCTAAAGCAGCTTCCTGTTCACTATGCGGGTCGTCAATGATTAGTAGGTCAGCACCTTTTCCGGTCACAGTACCTCCAACACCGATAGCGAAGTACTCCCCATTCTGATTAGTCGCCCACCGGCCGGCACTCTTACTATCCTGTCTCAATGCCACGCCAGGGAATACACGGGCATACTGTTCTGAATCTACCAAGTTACGAACCTTCCGGCCAAAGTTAACCGCCAGGTCCGACGTATTAGATGTCTGGATAATTTTTTTATTTGGGTACCTACCCAAAAACCATGAAGGCAATAGGTAACTAGCAAACTCAGATTTAGTATGCCGCGGCGGCATATTGATGATCAATCTCTTTAACGTCCCATTGGCTATAGCTTCAAACTTCTTCGCCATCACAGCGTGATGTCTTCCATGCACAAACCCCGGCCACATCATCCGCACATAATTCATAAACCCACTCTGAGCTTTCTCCCGCTCTAAAGCCAATCGATAATCCTCCACAGCGTTATAAAACACCTCCCTCTCCTCTTCAGGAAGCGTCGCCATCAAAGCATCTAACTTATCGCTCATTCTAAATTCTTGAAATTAATGTACACAGGACGAATTGATCTTCCACTTTTTCGCAACTTCTTCAACACCCCTTTGGCCACCAATCTGTCCACAATCTCTAACGTATTCCCCAATCCGCTTCTTCCACGCTGATACGCTATGTCCCTCACCGACGGACTGTACCCATATCTCTTCCACCACTCATCCACAATCAAAAACACTTCCCTTTGCGCCGGCGTCATCTCAACCTCCATACATTGCTCATACGAAAAATCCTTCTTCTTTAACATCATCTTAGGGTTCCGCACAATCAGAGAACCAAAACGTTTCGGTTCTCGACGCGCTATTAGTTCTAAATTTGCGGAATTTTTTACCATAAAGTATTAATTTTCAATAGGGGGTGGGTGCGCTATATCAAGGGGGTGGGGTTCTGATTCTGGTAAATTTTGGGATTGTTTGTGTGGAATAGTATGTTCATCAGCCAGGGACTCCGCGCGCTCAGTCGGGCTGGTGGGGGATGGGTGGGGTCGCGCATCCGCCAATTCGTCGAGCAATGAGCTGGCCGCGGCGTCGATGGTGTGCGCGTCCTCGGCCTGCGCATTCATGAGCCGGCGCAGCTCAGCCATTACGCGGGCCTTGGCATCGTCGCTGCTGCTGATGGTCCGGACCTCTTTTCTATCGACGTACAAACCGACCTCGCTAATCGTGCCGGCGACCTTGGCCGCTTGTACCAGCACGGCCGGCGGCGTGTCTTCATCGATGATGACGCCCACTAAGCTTTTGATTATGAGCGCACGCAAAGCGGCCGGCGTTCTATGTTTCTCACTCTCGATGGCAGCCTGGTAAGCCAAGATTTCCGCGTTTATATCGGGCCGCTTGCGCAGCTTGTGCGCCTGGTTGCCCTGGGTTTTGGGTGTTGCCTTGGTTTTGTAGGATGCGCGGTAGGCTGCGGCGCCGGTGGAACCCTTGGCCACTTCGAGCGCGAAGGCCTTTTGTTTCCCGGTTAACTCGCGCGCTGCAGTTCTACCCAGCAGCTGGTCTACCGGGGTTTGCTCCAGGCCTTCGCGGATTTGCTTACGGGTTAATTTGGTTTGTGTCATGCGGCGCAATATACAGGAACAAAACGCTTACTGTCAATAAACCCAGGGAAACGGGGTTTTACTGTAGGCCTGGGGGGATTAGGTGGCATGTGGCAGCGCTTGGGGTTCTATGTAATCCCCTTACACAATTGCAGCCCCTGGGCCACTCGCTGCGCTCGGAATACCCGCGGCAATCACCCGCGCCATGGTCCCACCTTGACCGGCTGGCCACCGGGCCCAGGTCAAAACCCACCGACCAGGCAAAACACAAAACCGCCGCCGCTTGACCAGGGCGCCACCAGCTGCAGCACCGGACCGGCCACAAAACCACCGGGCCCAGGCAAAAACCGCGCTACCAGGTAGCACAGGTAAAAACCCTATTCACCATCAGGACCACCCACCAGGGCGCGCGCCGATACCCTACCCCCTAGAGAATCGATACCCTACCCGGTAGACTAAAAAACCCGCGTTTTTACTGTCGCGCATGTGACTGACAAGGGGCTTGACAAGAAACTACATTAGTCCTCAATGCACCAGCCAGGATGCAGACAACAAACCAACACGAAGGGAAACGCAAGATGTACACAGCACAAATCGACGCCCACGGTAACGTTATCGTTTGCAGAGGGGATGAGCAGCGCCGGGGCTACCGTATAGCCTACAGCGGCACCTATAACGAATGCCTTACCTGGAAAGTAACAAGAGCATGAGCACACATGAAACCATCATGCGCCAGGCCCGCCGGGAACTTGACGCCGTGCGCCCGGTTAACTACCAGCTCACACCCGCGGAATACAAGCGCCGGATTTATTTAATCAACGACGAAAAGAACCAACTGCGCGCCGCCCTAAACCTGGCAGCAATCACCACCCAACAAACCACCGGAGACTTATTCCAATGAAACCCCTTTACCTCATCGCATGCAGCGCCGCCAAGCTGGACCGCACCGCACCGGCCGCCGACCTTTACCAGGGCCAAGCTTTTAAGCTGGCAATGCGCGCAGCAGCTCGGGCCGGCGCCGACGTCGTCATTCTCAGCGCCTTGCATGGCGCCTTATTTCCTGATTTACTAATCGCCCCCTATAACCTGACATTGTCACAAATGACCGCACAGCAGCGCCGCAAGTGGGCCGCAAATGTCAGGCACGGATTAAGCGAATACCACGGCCGCGAAATTGTCGTGTTGGCCGGCAAGCACTACGCCGCCGCCGTTGAAGGTTGGCCCAACGTGTCCCGCCCGCTCACCGGCCAAGGTATCGGCCAGCAGTTACACACCCTTAAACACTTAAACACTTGAAAGGCACATCATGAGCAAGCTTCAATTTCTTATCGATTTACTCACCCTGGAGGATTTGCGCAAATACCAGGCACAAACCGACAAGCTAATGTGGATTGAAACCACGCTACTAGACCCCAACGGACTAAGCCGGCGCCATGCCGAAAAGGTCGAGGAAAAATTACTCGATTTGCTCCAGGCTTACAACCTAACCATCAACCGCGAGGGTCATTGGCAATCAATGCAAGCACTTAGCGCAGCAAAAAAAACCGGGGTTTTGTATAGCGATTGGCACCCGGTTTTTGGCATTTTGTAAATTTATTAAATTAACCCACCAATTGAAAGGCACAACATGACCAAGCTTGAACTACACCAGCGCATGACACACACCTACGCCGACGGCTGGGCCGACCTGGACGACTGGCAGCACCTGGGCACCGCAAAAATGCTGCGCTGGAATGCCACCGCTGAGCCCCTGGGATTTGACGACGCCGGCACCTACAAAACCAAGGTAATAGGACCGCGCGAGCTGCGCGCCGTTGACCTGGGCCGGGCAATCGCGGCCACCCTAGGCGGCAGCAACTGCACACATGAGCATGACTGCTGCGGATGCCCTACTACTCACGCCAGCGTTAAACGCACCAGCGCCCGCGAATACTTTGTTCACCTTCACATAACCCGCAACTATTGAAAGGCACCTAATGACCGCACTCACCACCCCAGACCAAATAGCGCGCTACCGCCTGGCAACACTACGCGCAGCGCTTAAACTGGAAATCGCCGGCATGAAACGCCGCGGCCCCAGCGCTTATGCAATCCTTAAAACCGAGGGATTCACCGGCACCCGCGCCGCGATCCTGGAGCAAATCAACAAACAATTGGAGAATCAATAATGGGAAACCGCGCCGTAATTACATTCAGCACCGCCAACAACGCGCCCGCAATTTACCTACATTGGAACGGCGGCCGCGCCAGCGTAGAAGGCTTTTTATCCGCAGCGCGCCAGCTAGGCCTACGCCATGCCCGCACCCCCCAGGCACAAACCGAAGCGCTGGACCAGCTCGCCGAAATGTTGGCCCGCTTTTATTTCCGCTGCAATGTTGGGACAACCGTCTACCGGCTGCACTACGCCGGCAGCGACCGCAACAACGGAGACAACGGAACCTATGTGCTGGGCCAAGATTTAACCATTTTGAGCCGGCTACATCACAACCGCGGCGAAGAAATCAACCGCGAAAAAACCGCAGCAATCATCGAGCAAATAACGGCCGCCGCGCCAATTTTTAACCTGGAGAAATAATCATGGGCTGGACTTCTTACACAATCAACACCACCGCGACCACCGACGCAGTACTACGCCGGGAATTTACCCAGGCCGGCACCGATGGCAGCCGCTGGGAAATAACCGACACCGCGACAATCGGCGCGACCTGGTACGCAATCAGCAAACGCACCGACCCCACCGGCGCCGCGCATTATTCGGGCCTGGTATGCCTGACCGAGCGCCGCAAACAAAACAACGGAGAAACTGAATTCTTTTACAAAGACATCGACGAAACCGCCGGCCCCTACTCTTACGCATGCCCGGCCCGCATCCTGGACCAGCTCGACCAGTTAGCACCCAACCCGCCCGAATACGCGGCCAAGTGGCGCCAAGCATGCAGGGACCATGCAGCCAACAAACGCACCAAGGCCAAGGCCCGCGCCAAGCAGCGCGCCGAAAGCCTGGCAAAAATTGAGCGCTTTATTTCCGACCGCTTTTTATCCGTCAACCTGGGGGCCTAAAAAATGAATCAATTCCACTTTATCCGCAGCAGCGGGAACCGCAAGACCGGCCCAATCCCGGTTACGTATAGCGCGCGCAGCTCATGCCCGCCCGATTGCATCCATTACGAAGAAGATTGCTATGGAGAAGATTTTTACACCCGCATGACCTGGGACAAGGTCCCAACCCGCGGCCACGATATCGCAGCACATGCGCGCGCAATCGCCAGCCTGCCGCCCGGCCAAGTGTGGCGGATGAACGTCGCCGGGGACCTCCCAGGTCAAGGCGCGACGATTGACGCCTACCAGCTCGGGGAAATAGTCAAGGCCAACAAAGGCCGCAAAGGGTTTACATACACGCACAAACACCACCCGGACGCGCTGCTATGGATACGACACGCCAACGCCTGGGGCTTCACAATCAACCTCAGCGCCGACGACGCCGGCCACGCCGACCAACTAGCCAACACGAACGCCGGCCCGGTCGCTTGCATTGTGCCAACCGACACGCCCGAAATTAGTTTCACGCCCGAAGGCCGGCAGATTGTCATATGCCAGGCACAAACCAGGGAGGGCGCGACATGCGAGAGCTGCGGAAATTTTAGCCCCTGGTGCAGCCGGACAGACCGCGCTTTTATCGTAGGTTTTCGGGCCCATGGCAGCAAAGCAAAACAAACCGACGCCAAGGCGCGCCGGGTTATCCCAATTTTGAAAGGTTGAACATGTTTAAAAAAATGCGCGCAAAGTATCCCGGTAAATGCAGCTTATCCGGCGCCCGGATAAACCCCGGCGATTTTATTATTTACAACACCGACACCAGGACCGCCGAGCTAGAGCCCGACGACGACCGCATGAGCTACACAACGGACCAGCCCAGGGTTAGTGATGTTTTTAATTTTAGCGGCCGGGAATTTTACAGAAACAAAAAAGGCCGGTGCGAAGATGCGCCGTGTTGCGGATGTTGCACCATTTAACGAAAGGTAAACCATGACCACCGACACAATGCGCGAAGCGCTGGAAACTTTAATTTTTTACGTTGAGCAAGCACAGCCCGACATGCCCGACACGGCCCGAATTGATAGCTTGGCCCTGGCCCTGGACAAGGCCCGGCAAAATCTACCGATGGCGGCCGGCGGCCTTCAATCCTACCGCTACCGCACCGCTTACGGCTGGGTAATGATAGGCGCGACCGACGACGCCGACGCACTACGCGAGGCGCAACGCAGCACCCCCGCACCAGCAACCGCCGACCGGCTGCAGCGCTGGACCGGCACCGAATACCAACCAACGAAAGGCCAACCATGAACCACCCCGAAGCAGACTATATCAACGCCGGCGCGCGCTACCAGCTCGCCAGGACACCGGCCCAAACGATAGCCCAGGCCGGCACCCTGCGCCGTATGATCGAATCGGAACACATCGACGAGCGGGCCGAGGCCCGGCGCCTGATCGAAACCGGCCGCGCAGAAGTGCGCCAGCGCTAGGAGTCCATCCGGTGAACAAACCCCACGCCCTCACGCTCGCGCTGGTTTTAGCTATAACCGCGCCCGATAGAAAACGCGCCCGCGACTGTGTCGCTATGGCCGAGCAACTCGCCCGCGGCATGACGCCCGAGCAGGTAGACGCATGCAAGGCCCAGGCCTTGGAACTAATTGACAACAACTAGGAGTTCATCCGATGACCGACATAGAAGACCGCTGGACCAAAGCCGCCGCCGATTTATTGGTAGGCCGCCGCATTAAGTCCGTTGAATACATGACCGAAGAAGACGCCAACGAAGTAGATTGGAACCACCGGCCGCTCATCATTACGCTAGACAATGGTCTACGTTTTTACCCAAGCCGCGACGACGAAGGCAACGGCGCCGGCTCCCTGTTTACGACCAGCCAAAAAATACCAACTATTCCATCAATCTAAAGGAGAATTTATCATGGGTTTCTTTTCTAAAACATGCGCAAAAACGCACCTTCCAATCGTCGCCAACTTGAAGGACATCCCCAGGCTTAGCGAGGTGGTAGCGCTGCTGCCCAATGGCAAAAAATTTACCGGGTCTTATGACGGATACGGCCGCGTCGCCGGTATCGGCCTGGTAGAAACCGCCCGGGGCCGCTTCCAATGGCCCGAGGTAAAGATGGTCCTGGCCGAGTACTACAACGGTGAGGAATATAAAGACCTGGGCCGATCAGGGGATGAGCTGGCACAGGGCTGGTTTATGGACCCCCTATTCTTGAATCATTGCCTACGCAACGGACCATTTGAGAGTTACGCCGAATACAAAAAGGCATTCAAGAAATATGCAAATTGGTAAGGAGAACACCATGCGATTAATGCAAGTTGATGTGCCCAAACCGGCTGCCATGGTACAAAAACCCGGCGCCGTATTTTTTAACTACACCCAGGAGGAGCTGAGCCAAGCGTTTGACAAAATTAAAACGCCGGGTAATTGGAAGGAGCCCATCCGGGCCACCATACCCGCGGAAGATTACAACCTGGCCGCGGCCGCCGTCGCATACTTCACCGGCTCCAATCTAGAAATAGAAGACAACACCAACCACCAATACACAGTCTATGCCGCCGGCTATTACGCGGTCATCGGTTCATAAATCAAAGGAGAAAAACATGTCAAATCAAATCACAATCCAAGCCGAAAACAAAGGGCTCAGCTTCAAAGGCAACCCCGAGTCAGCCAAATATGTCATTGAGCTATTCAATGAGGCCTTCTATTCCGACGGCCGCGACGCCCCCAACTTCATCCGGGATTTTGTTTTTAACCTGGAGGTGGCGCTGCAAGATGCCGGCCACCTGGACGAAAACTTTAACGAGGTAAAACCATGAAACAAAGTTACGAAACCGCACTCGACATTCTCACGGCCGTGGCTATCGGCGTCGGCTTTGCTGCGCTGCTGGTGGCCTGGTGGACGTCGTGAAATACTGGGTAACCATCATCCGCGAGCATCAAGTTACGCTGACAATGGAGGCGGCCAGCCGGTTAGATATCATCCGGCTGGTCACCGACCTGGCTTTGAAATATGATGCCATGGACGGCAAACAAACTAAGATTGTGAGCATCAATGAAGAAGCGCCCAACACTATTCGCAATATTCCTGCATGAGGAGGACGGCGTCGTTACTGTGTCGGCCGATTATCTAGGCCTAGGTCAGGCTTCGTTTGACCTTGGCATCGAGATAATGACCGGCATCAAAGAGCTGGAGCGTGAACACCCCAAGCAGTTCACGGTCCGGCCCATTCAGATTTCAGAGTATTACAACTGACCGGGTCAGGCTTTGGGAAAACTTGAACAACCCGAGCCGCCGGTGCGTGTCGTTGGCATCCTCCCCTTCGACGTCGCTCATCCAATACGGCCATCCGATCTGCTTGGCCACCCGCTCGCCGGTGCCGCTGGTATCGTTGTCAGCAATGACCACCCCAGCCGGCAACCTGGCAGCCACCTTCACCATGTTCCCCGCGCTGAAGCAAACATGCAATGTGTAGCGACGCTTGAGCTGCGACAAGGCCAGCCGGATAGACAACGCCGTGGCATACCCCTCGACCAAGATGTGCATCCCTTTGTTGTTGAACACAAACTCAGCCCCGCTCGTGCGCTGGCCGGATAGAAACTTCTTCCCGCCAACCTGGTCAATTAACTGTACACCCACCAAGTGTCCATCCGACCGCATCGGAACAACCAACAATTGCTGACCATTGAACGCCCATATATTCCCCTGCTCTTCCGGGAAACCTTTGGCTTTGAGATAGTCATGCCTACCGAATTGACATTGGTCCAGGATCCAAGCCGCCTTGCTGGCCGCCTCCTTCCCCTGCTTTTGTCGCTGCTCTTCCGCATCATTGGCTTGCTTCTGTATGCGTACAACATCAGCCGGTTTCAGTTCATCCGCATGCCAAACGGCCACCTCTGTGCCGGTCGCCCAGTTCTGCACGAACGCATGGGTTCCCATGTACTTGACCGCTCCGTTCCTACTGTTTGGGTGGTCATCCGTCGGGTATCGGCGCCAATAACCAATCGGTGGAGGGCTATCAATCAGGATGCCATGCAGCTTGCAATAGCTAATCAGGTCAGTCATTTACCCTTCCCTTTCAAGTATGCAATCAGCCGGCTCTTGACAAACTTATCGAACGCAATATCAGGCGACGCCACCGAATCAGCTAGGCCCCTGGGCCACACCCCAAATTTATCTTTATAACAATGCGCAGCGCGGCCGCTCGACCACCCGCGATACTTCACATACCATTGGCACATCGCCCAAAACGCTTGCTTGTTATCCCTGCTTGCCATCCCTTCCAACTCTTCCAATACACCAGGAATACTGCTTACCTTGTTCTGACGCTCGCGCACATGGCCGCAATGTAAACAGGTATCAGACCCGCCGGGCCATAGATGCCCGCATGCTGGACACTTGGATTGCTTCTTCTCGTCGTCGGTCTTTTCTTTCTTGGCCTTTTCTTTGCCGTCGTCCAGGACATCTACGCCGTTGTGATAGACCGCTTCCCAATCCTCCTGGAAACGTAAGTAGTTCCCGCTATGGTCCAGCCAGACGGCAAACTCTTTGTTGTCAGCCCGGCGCATGATGCGGCCCATCTGCTGGATATGCGACGATAAAGATTTACTGAACGGCCTGGCGCTCACCCCAATCATTACATCAGGGACATCAAAGCCTTTGGTTAGGATATCCGTTGCAATCAATCCATGTATTTCTGTGTCCGGCCTGGCAAAATCTTCAATCACATCCCGCTTGAACTGGTCATCATCCCGGTAGCTGACCGACACAAAGTTATAACCCTCGGCAGCAAACTGTGCGGCCAGGTCGGCGCCATGCTCTACGCCCGAACAGAACACAATCGTTTTGCGCGGGCCGCCAAAGATTTCATTGGTCTTTCGGATCCACTCCTCGACAATGTTCCCGGTAATCTGCATGCCCCGCTTAGATGCCTCGGCTTGGGACCACTCACCCGCCACCTTCTTGGCGCCGGTCATGTCGATTTCTTTGGCAATGAAGACGCGTAGAGGCATCAATACCTTCTGATCCACCAGCTCCTTTGTCGTGATGGTGTTGACGATGTTGTCATAGATATGGGCCAGCCCCTTTGTAAAAGGCGTAGCCGTCAGCCCGATGACCCGCACCTCCGGATTGTTCTTGATGAAATCAATCGTCTGCTGCCGCGTTGTGTGGCACTCGTCCACAATCAAAAGGTTTAGCCCTGGGAATGAGCCCCGCTTTTCCAACGTCTGAGCTGAGCAAACTTGTATGCTTTCATACGGCCGATAGCGCCAATGACCTGACTGTAGAACCCCGTGCGGGATGTGATACTTTTCTAGCCGCTCGCTGGTCTGGTCGCACAGAATGATTCGGTCCAGCAGCATGGCTGCCTTGTTACCTTTACCCCTGGTTGCGTTGAGCAAAGCAATAGCCATTTCTGTTTTGCCCGCTCCGGTCGGTGCGTACAGTATCTGTGCGCGCTTGCCCTCTGCAAACCCCTGGCGTAGCGCTGCCAGGGTAGCGTCTTGATAATCCCTTAGTTGTAAACTCATTTGATTCTCCGCTGCCGGCACACTATGCCCGCCGGCTTGGGCCTTGTTTATTCGTAGGCTTTAAGTTGTCTTTGTTGCATGGAAATCTGACGCTTGAGCTGCGCGTTTTCCAACTGGAATTTATCCCGGCTGGATTTAACCGCGTTCATCTCTAACTTCAGTATGCGAATCTCTTCGCGTAATTGCTTGATCAGATCTTGCGCTGCTTTCTTTTCTTCGGCTGTCGCGTCCATGACTTTGACGGCCAAGCGGTCGGTCAGCGTTTCGTTCTGCGCAATCAGCTCGTCTACCATTTCCTGGCGGTGGTCTACGGCGGGCGGATCGGCGGGTTTAGGCGCCTCAACCAAGGGTGCTGCTTTCGCTGGCTTGGCTGGCTTATCTTTCTTTTCGGGCTTGCGCTTCTCGGCAACGTTACCCTTGGGTGTAATGTATTTCCGGACAGCCGGCGCGCTTTCCCCACGCATCTTGGCAACGAACGGCGCAGACACGCCAACCTTCCTGGCAATCTCGGCATTGCTCCACTCGCCCCATTCAAAATCTTCTACAAAAATCATAGTGACTTTGCGCTTGTCGGCATTGTCCATTGGCTGGCCGTGCAGGTTGTTTGCACTGCTACCAAAAAACAGGGCGTCCCTGGGTGTGCCGGTTTCTATCTCGCATGGAAAGGCGGCCATCCCAATCCGTAGCGCTGCGTGATACCGGTGAAAGCCGTCAGACATCCAATAGTCTGTGCCGTCAAAGAATACCCGCATTGCTGGGAATACCGCGCCGCCTTCCAGGTCCGTAGCGTAGCGCATCACCGCTTCTTCTTTGATTGCTGCGCGCACCTGAGTGCCGCCGTCCAGCCTGATTTGCTTCAGTTCTAATACTTTTCTTTCTAGCATATCGTTCCCTTAAAATGGTGCGTCAAAACCTATAAATTCATTGAGCTTTTGTTTGTAATGCCAAGCTTTAGCGGCATCGTCTGACCCCTCTTTGCGGCCAGCTCTCATGCTGTATTTGATGATGTTGCCCTTCAAGTAGCCAATGAATTCCTGGCGGTTAAGCACAGATTCCATGACGGCCCAGGGCTGGATGCCAATCTTGTGATAGTGGTCGCCACCCACCTGATACTCATCGGCTGATGCTTTCTCAATCATATTCTTGCTCCTATATATTTAATCATCGCTTTAAACTCCGCACGTAGGCAGCAAAGCTTGCCATTGTGTCCTTCTCAAACGCCTTGAAGTTGTCCACCTCTTTAGCCACCTCTTCCAGGGCGTCGTTCCTAATCTTGTTTGAGATGGGATCAAGCTGACGCTGAATCATCTGCCGCTTGCGCCAGCCCAGCGCCTTTTCCCATACGTTTAATTGTGCTTCGCTCATTTCTTTCTCCTAGTATGTTGTTACTCCACTCAACCTTGTAGATGCCACCATCCAAGTCAAAATCAATTCGTATGTTGCACTCGACAAGGTATGGATGCAGGCTTACACCTAACCCATCCATGTTTTGATTGACGCGGTAATACTTGCTAACCATCGTCTTGCCACGATCTTCTTCGGGCACGTACTGTCTGTACAGTGGCTCAGGTGTTTTTGATTTGCTCAAGTGTTCTTCTCCTTAAGCTTGGCTTCAATGGCTTCATAAAGTTCATAGGACATTCCAAAAGGAAGCACACCACATCTAATAAGTTCTGTGCGTGTCAGCCCTACCCATGTGCGTTGTGATGGGGTGGTGTACAAAGCCACATCACCTTCTTCAGGTTCAAGGCCAAGGTTTACACGCCAATCTTTTGCACCGCCAAGTGCATTGCCACGCATTACCATTAGCTCTGACGTGCTAATCCACGCTACAGGCTCTTGCTCTTGCTTCGTATACAAAGGCAATACCTGACCAAGCGGTGTAAACAGAGGGCTGTCTTTGTCTGTACTGACCGCGCCGTTAGTTGGGTCGTACCATGCTATTGGCTTATCCATTGTTCTTCTCCTTGAGCTTGTCTTCAATAGCTTTGGCATACACTTTGAATGTCGGAGGCATCTCATATTGGCTCATTAACAAAGTGACCGCAGTGGCAACATCAACGGCCTTCAAACATTCCAGCATCTCACTGTCTGTCAGACCCTTCCAAGGGCGCACGTATTCTTGGATGTCATCGTCATCAGTCATGCTTATCTCCCCTTGCTCGAATGGCATAAGCGCATTTGTTACCAAGCGGAAGAAACTCATCACACATTTTTGCACACGCCTCACGCTCGGCATTAGCTACTAGGTCAGCAAATTGCATCAAGCTTCCAAGGTCGCCCTCGACAACATAGTCAACCACAGTGAACTCTTTAATCTCATGTGTCCATTGACTGTGTATCAGCACGGCCAGCTTGCACTTTTCAGCAAGGGCTATCACTTCATCTTTGTTCATTGCACCCTCCCCCGCATAGCCTCAACCTGCGCTCGTTGTTGATCCATCAAGTAGTCCCGTTGCTTAACTGCTACTTCATACATGGCGTATAGAGTTTCAATCTTGGCCTGCATCAGCTTGCGCTCGGCTTCAACAGCCTCTGCAATCATGGCATTGACCATCTCTTCGTTAAACATGTTTGTGTTCATGGCTTCTCCTTTAATGTGGCTTCTAGGGAATCAAGTGCCGCGTCCCAAGTGTTGTAGTCAATGCTATTTGTAAAAGCTTTGACGACCGCCCGGGCTGCTTGCTCAATGTTTCTCAGGCGCCGGACTTCCGTTTCTAAATCCGCTACTAATAAATCCAATTCGCGCTCATCGTTGGTCATCTGTTTTTCTCCTTGAACTTCTCTTCAACCAACACCTTGAAGACGAATGTGTTCAGGTGATCCGTTGTCCAGTTAGGAATCTGCTTAATGATTGCATGGGTGTCGGCATTGGTTAGATTCTTCCAGCGCTTCTTGGCTTTGCGCGGCTTGAACACAGGCACCCTGGGGTCGGTAAAGAATTCGGGCTTATCTTTCCATGCCGCCCAGGTAAACAACCAACGCCACATGAACTGCTCGTTGCGGCAGCTGTACTGGTATAGCGCCATTCGTAGGCATACTTCTTTGGCTGGCTTCATTCTTCCCTCGCTTTCAACATAGCGTCTGCCATTGCGTATGCGTCTGATGCAAGCCCGCCCATCCAACCAATTGGGTCTTCCAAATCTAGTTCTTTTTCTAAAAAAGATTTGGTAAGGGGTTGAAGTGCTTTGATTGCAAAGTAGTCCCGCAGCGACATGCCGTCTGTGTGAATGGAAAAGCCCAAGATGCGCGACTCATCGTCGACCATGAACCTGGGTGTAGGGAATGCTGCTCCGCCTGTTTTCTCTCTCATGATTGTTCCTTTTTGTTTTCGTTTCTGATCGCCCGCCTAACAATTGTTTCTGTTACCCCAAATCTTTCTGCAATTTGTCGGTACGAAAGGCCCTGTTTACGCAGCACGATCACCCTTCTTACATCTACTGGTGTTGCCGGCCGGCCCGCGCCAATCCTAGCTCCGCCGTGTTTTGTCATAAGCTTCTCCTTTAAACTTGAAATCGACTATACACGTATTCAAGATAGTTTGCAACAGGTTGTTCCTGTTTATTTGTATCAGGCAGCATAAATAGCGATAGCAGACCCCCGAGACTCCCGACCTGTACCCTAGTGGTAGGTATGTGGAAGTCACCAGCCAGTCGAAACCTGCTGCTCGCGGAACGTCGTATTCAACTATCGACCGCCCGTGTCGTGGGCCAGACGCTGATTGTCGGTTTGCTTGGTCGTTTTATGCAGTCGCTACGAAACGCTGCGGCGCCGGGGGTCTATTAAAGCGCCATCGGTTTCTTGAGTACGGCCCCGACATTGGCCTATTAGCTAACCCGCTCTGAGGGTTGTCGTAGGAGGTATGCACTTAGTGATGATGGCCGGTACTGATCTCCGGCTTTCCCGCAGGGGTTCGGGACATGGCTCCATCTGCTGCAAGCTTGCGTACCACTAGGATTCAGCCGCAAGTGCTACTGTGCTATTCCACAGACCATGTGCGCATCAGCCTGCGCATCCAACATCACCAAGTGCATAAAACAAAAAAGCCGTTTACAACTGCCCCGGTAGTGGTTCCCCAAATAACGGGGCGAGGCATGTGTAAACGGCTTCAAAGTGTTGACCACTACGACAACACCTCGTTTATATCAAACAATATCAGGACCTGTCAATACCCCTGCAGAATTGTGGGTGATCTGGCATAGCGCCTGGTGTAATCCAGCCAATCCACCGACGCGCTGGTCGTCGATAAAGATCTGCGGCATCTGGCGAACCGCGGGCCCGCACTTCTCATAGAAAGCTATGCGGCCGGCCTCATCATCGAGCATCACCTCGTCGTATGCCATGCCCTTGGCAGTCAGTAATTTCTTGGCAGCATCGCACTGTGGGCAAGCTGATTTGGAATAGACCGTGATCTTCATAGCAGCTCCTGTAAGTTGTTGGTGGGCACATGAAGCAGTGTGATGTAAAAACCGAAATTAG
>Ga0102863_1000143_pt1 | contig 20987 bp, 18 predicted proteins | sample Colrivmet1449A02_FD_78451 | JGI IMG/M metagenome (GOLD analysis project Ga0102863, IMG submission 78451) | Estuarine microbial communities from the Columbia River estuary - metaG 1449A-02 | ecosystem: Environmental > Aquatic > Marine > Intertidal zone > Estuary | place: USA: Columbia River...
CACGACCATAACTTTGGATTTATAAGGATTTAAAAGGGATTTTGTATTTTATGGTTTATTTTTGTTATATTTTGTATATTCAGTGATATTTATGGTTAAGTTTTGTATAATATAAAAACAAATAGATTCGAAAAGATTCCAAAAGGATTCCGAGAGGATTCGATTTAAACGTATAAACGCGCTTATTTTTTATTATAATAAGCAATAGTTCTAGTATTAACACTTGCAAAGTATTTAAAAAATTTAATTTATGGTTTGATTTTATACTTTTTTAATAAACGCGCCGCCCAGAGCCACGACGAAGTCGTGTGCGTCATTTTATTAAAACATTTTATTACGTCATTTTTTCCAATAATTATCCAATATATATTTTTGCAAATATTTGTTTGTAAATGACTTTATCGGAAAATCTTCTAGAAAATCATCCTCGTTATCGTATCCAAATAATTCTAAAATCGGCGGCAATTTCTTCATATACATTTCAATTATTGACTTAGGAATTTTTTCTGTAAGTTTATCAGTAAATATACTTAATGATGGCTCAGGTATTTTATCTGTTAAATTTATTAGTATATACACTTCATCTAACAAATTATTGTTTACAAGATACAATAAATCTACTGTAAATTTATCTATTTTAGTAACAAACGAATACTTGTTTATCGCTCTATTCTGTGACATTTTATCAAATGCTATTTTATTTTTAAATGCAAAATCACGTATCTTGAAATCGTCATCTTTTAATAACTTTTTAACAGCTTTTAGTTTTATTTTCGCTATAAACTTTTGATTTTGTAAACAAAAATTCTTAAACTTTTTATTTGAATTACATAATCCAATTATATCTCCAAAACTTAATTCCGTAAATATATTATAATATATGTCCGTTGGTATTTTATTCATATAATAATAAATAATAAATAATATAATATATATATTTTTATTTTTTTTATATATAATAATATATACAATGTCCTCCCTTCTAGAAAGAAAAGAATCCTTTGAAAGCCTTTTACGTGTTGATACAGTACGTGCATCCAAACTTTTAGAACAAATACAATTTGCCATAATTGTTTTTATTATTGCATTTTTCGTCGGTTCTAGTACTGATAAACTATTCCCAGTTCAAAAAGATGTAGAAAATATTAGCAATTTTGAACTATACAAAGACTTATTGTTACAATTATGTTTAATAGTTATTAGTTCTTACTATATAACTAAATTAGTTAAAATTATCCCATTCTTCTTTAACCTAAGTGATAAATATATTCCCTCTGCTCACGGCGAAAGTATGGCTGGCTCTGGCTTAGCCATGGCTATTATTTTCGTCGGTGTTCAGAAAAACTTTCAAACAAGAATTACAATTCTTAAAAGCCGATTTTACCCATAATAAATTAAACTTATATAAAAATTTTATATTATATATTAATATAAAATTTTTGTTAAAATATGCGCTAATAACCATTTTCTTTTCCCTTATTAAGACATAAAAATTGTCCGAGTAAATATAAAATTTATATTTACTCATTCTATAGACAATTTTTATGTCCAGTTAATTATTCTTCATCAACATAATCTTCTTCATCAACATCATCTTCTTCATCTTTCTTTATCTTCTTTCTTATTATACTTTCTATTGGTAGTTTAAAATTTTTAAACTTCAAATTCTCAAATCTTGTTACACTTTCTTTTAATTTTTCTTGTGATATTTCCGACCAATCAATATATCCTTTAAATACTTCTATTATACAAACTAATATTTTAGACACTATTAAAAACGACTGACATTCTAATATATCTTTTGAACAATTTTCTTGTATTGTTTTTATATCTTCTATATTTTTTAATACATCGTTTTCAATTTCTTTCTTCAACCCTATTTTTAATTCATGAAATGCATTTTTAACCCTATCTAAATATTTTTTCTTATTATAATGTGTTATTAAATCAGACAAATTTTCTATAAAAGAGTCTAAATAACTATTATTGTCTAAATTTACAATATTTTTCTTTTGACACATTTGATTATTTACTACAACATCCAAAAATGCACCATTTGTTAAATATGTTTCCGACCCATTGTAATTCACATAACTTATAAAATTACTCACGTAATATTTACTATTTTCATCATTTTCATCATTTACATCTTTTAAAAATTCACTAGCAAATTTAACCGTCTTCTCATAATTATTTATATTAGATTCATACTTATTCATAAATTGTTTAGCAGATGAAAAATATAAATCATCTCCTAATTCTTTTGATAATTCATCTAAACATAAAGCATATAACTTTTCATCCTGATCTTGTATTTTTTTTAATCTTAATAATAACTTTACAAATGCCCATATATGTTGAGATATTATAAAATCTCTGTCGTTAGATAAAATATAATTAAACTTTCCACATTTTTCATGTACAGATTCAAACGCTTTATTTACCACAACATTTATCGAATTTTTGTTTAAAGTACCTGTAGGCGTTTCAACATCTGTATCCTTACCTTTTATAAATGATACTCCATATATATTCGTATCAAAAACACTTTCTGAATCATCCATAAATAATACCTCCACAAACATATCAAATCTCCTTATAACCCTACTATTTTTATTATATGTTCCATCCAATGTTATATCATAATCCGAAGTCAACGTTGTTGATCCAACACTCATCGCCTTTACATCTTTTTCATAACCATTTAATATTATTATATCACTCACTATCGAATCTACTACCACTTTTCTAAAATACCAAAATAACGACTTTATAATCAATAACTCTTGTTCTTCATTCTTTTTTTCTTTTTCTTTTAAATACTCGTTTTTTAGTTTATTAATTATATCCTCACCATTCTTATTTTTAAATTCTTGTATATCTTTTACAGTTAACATCTTTATATTATTCCATTTAAATCTCATATTACTATTTAATAAAAAATACATATTCTGATTTTCTACTATTAATCCTGATTTTTTAAATAATTCTATAAATTTTATCACTAATGCTATCTTACTATATGATGAATTATTTAAACCTTTATAAACTTCGTTTAATGTATCACCTATATCCACTCTTATTGTATTACATTTTTTTTCCTCTGTATTTACATCAACATTTAAATCATTTAAATTGTTCAGATTTCTATTTTTATTATACTTGACAATAATTTGGTTCAAATTATTTTTTTTTAATTCGAATATATCACACTCTTTTTCAAAACACCCGCAACAATCATTAAATAAATAATTAAAAAATACATCAAAATCTATTTTATCTTTATCTTCTAATTTTGATATATCTTCCACAATCTTGTCCTCCATTGACTTTATTGCGTCAAAACTCACACTCCTCTGTTTATTAAGCGGATTTTTATCTCTCGTATTTTTGTTCTCCATTATTATTATAACAATATATTTTTTTATTAATAAAAAAAACCTTAAAACCATTTATTATTCTTTTTTTCATCATCCACAACTTTTTTATAATCTCTCGATAATATATTATATATCTCTGTTTTCTTTAATAATGTATATATATTATTCGTATTTTTAGTTATACTTGGAATATTCTTATATTCCTGACCTACATACACACCTAACAAAAAAACACCGATTAATCTTATCATTATTTTATTTTATAGTTGAATAATAAAATAAAATAATGATATTATTCAACTATAAAATAAAATAATGCTATTAACATATTAATTTCTCCTCTTCTTCACTAAATCAGATAATTTAACACTCTCAAACTCTTCTAATAACTCATCCACACCTTCTAAACTCTTTATAACCCTTTTTCTACTCTGTAATATTTTTTCCTTTTCTAACTCTTTTGTCCTTATTCTTTCTTCCTTTAATTCTTTTTTCGGTTTTCTTACCCTTTCATTTATTCTATTTATTAATCTATCAAAAATACGACTCAACTCATAATATCTTTTCATATCTAAATACTCACCTTCACTCACACCCCTCATCTTACCCTTTTTATCAAAAAACATCTCCAAATACTTCATTATAACCTTATCACCACACATCACCTTACCACCACACTCTTTATATTCTACACCAAATTTATCATATCTCTCAGATAATACCTTTATTAATCTTTGCCCTATATCATATAACACCATTGGTGCAATATCCAAATTCTCATACACATATTTATATAATCCACGCTTATCTTCTAATATAGATATTCTCTTTTCATCTATTTCCATCTTTATTTCACCATCCACTGTTTTTGATGACTTTATTAATAAATCTTTAAAATCATTAACAATTTTTTCACTCTCCGGATCCCATAATACCCTTCTAGCATCAACTACAATATTATCCATTTTAATATCTTCAAATGTAATAATTCTCTTTTTATCCTTTTGTATCCTTTCAACCTTTTCTATCTCCACAAACTTCTTCGCACTTAAATCCACCGGACTACTAATTATCACCTTTAATACATCATTAAAACATAATATTATCTTTTCTAATATTTCATAATATTTCTTTGATTTATATAAATCTCTTAATAACTTTGTATCACACTTGAATATCTCATTATCCTTTCTTAATAAAAATGAAACCATCATTTCATCTAATGTACTGTAAAAAAAATTTCTATTAAATAAATTCCTTACATAATTACTTAAACCCTCAAATATTAATTCACCTCTTTGCATCTCATAAGCTACCAATAATGATATCATTATTTTCATATCTATCTTTGACCCAGATATATCAAAATTTATATTACTACTCTTTATCAATTTATTTAACTTATCTACCACACCTTCTATATTATCTATAATGTCATATACATTAATATTATCTATAGACTCGCCACTTATATCCAAAATCATCTTTATCATATCATAATAACCCCTCTGTATAATATTTAATTGTTGTGTAATTATCTCTGTCCTCTCTACATCTTTATACGACGACCTAAATTCATCTTCTATATCTTCTTCTATTTCTTCTTCATCTATTTCACTTATTTCTTCACTTATATCGTCACTTATTTCTTCACTTATATATTCTTCTTTTTCTACATCCTCAACTACCTTTTTATTACCAATTATATCCATCCCTGGCATCATCTTTTTTATATCAGACATCATTATCAATTTTGATTCACCTCCCATCTCCATACCATATATTTTATAATTCGTTTTATTATCTCTTTCTATACGGTTCACTTGGAAATATTCACCAGATTTTAATAATATATCTTTATAAAATATATCATCTACATCTATAAATCTCGTTATCCTAGTACCCGCACCCTCCAAACTAACTAATAGTTTTGCCTTGTGTTCTTTTATTAATTTTCCTATCATACCACGATTTTCACCCTTTAATACTTTTACTTTGTCACCACTTATTTTTATATTTTTCTTTGAAAATAATATCATCTTTTTACATGATACTAAATATTTCACCATATCACCTATACGCTCAACTTCTGATATAACTTCACATTCCATTATCTTGTCACCAGCTTTCATATCTTTACCTATACTAATATACCCCCTTATATCTAACATCACATCATATTTTGAAGGATAATACTCCCTAATCTCAGCCTCTTTACCCTTATCTCCTCCACGTCTAATAATACCATATATAGAATGCTTAAACCCCACATTCTTATTAATATTCATCCCCCTTATCCTTTCTGTTATATCATCAACACCCATATTTTTTATTATAATATAATAATAAAAAAATAATTCATATTACCATTCTAAAACGTTTAATATAAATAAAAAAAGCGTCCTTACTTTTAAAAAGTAAGGACGCTTTTTTATTAAATATTAAATTATAATTATTTTCTATATTTCTTTACTGTTTTATTCTCAATTATCTCTATATCATCAAAATTATCCAATAAACCTCTCATCTCACACATTTCACGTCTCTTTTTGTTTATCTTTTCCTTTTCCTTATTTGTATCTTCTAATCTATTTATCTTTTCTAAATTCTTCATATTAACATACTCTTTTAATTGATCAACAAAATTTACAAATGTCTTCATCAATTCCGAATATTTCACCTTTTCTATCTCATTTGTTGGAACATAATCTTTCATAAAAGGCGCATTGTCAAAATTATTTATCACATATTCATATACTGATTTCTTATTATCATCATCACATAACTCCATTTTCTTATTTAATCCATTTTTCCAAATATTCACCAAATATTCACTCTGAGGACCCCACCTAATTTTATTACTTGTCACTGGAATATTACCACTTAATATATCTTTTGTTGTTAAAAAATATTTAGGATATTCCTTTTCCTTCTTACCCTCAGCAACATTATATATCTTCACTTCAACTTTCTTACACCCCTTTAAATTAATCTTACCATACCACTCTTCTAAAATAATACCACAATTTTCAATCATTTTTATAATTATCTCTAAATGTTTCGATTTCTTATACAATAATCTAATTTTTTCACTTTGCTCTTCTGATAACACAATTAACCCAAAACAAGTTTCTATTATCTTATCCTTTGTAGACATCAATAAACTCGAACCCTTTATATCCACCTTTGTAAAATATCCAACATTATATAACTTTTCTACTTGACTAATAAATGTATTATTTGTCATATATATATCTCTATTTCTAATCATTTCTACTATAATTAAATAAAAAGTTATATATTTCAAATCAGACTCTTTCCATGTAGTAATATTTATCCTCTCTAATTCACCTCTCATAACATCAACAGTCTCTTTTATATTTCCTAAAACAGTATATCTATTAATTATATCAGACGGATAACTTAATAATTTCATAACCTTATCCACATTATTCATTATCTCCTTTTCACCTTTTGATAACTTTTGCGCCATAAATTCACATCTCTCAATATCTTTAAATGACACCTTTAATTCTAATTCTTCACCCATATTCTCTTTTTCACCTTCGTGCCCATCTACTTCATAACCTACTACTTCACTTTCTTCTTGTTCTTTTTCTTCTTCTTCATATTGATGTTGTTCTTCTTCATTTATATCGTTTTCACTTACAAAAATATCATCATTTATTTCAATCACTTCCACTTTTTTACAATGTATCTTAAACCCAGGCAAATATCTGTCTATCTCACAACTTTTAATTTCCACCTCTTTATTTTTCTTATCGTAACCATACATAACTTCTCCTTTTATTTTAGTAATATTAATAATATCACCATTCTTTAACAATATGTCATGATGAAACACATCTCCTATTTCTATATTTCTTTCCTCCAAAACACCATTTATATTCACTAAATGTCTAGAAACACTTTTATTTAATGCATCTATATGTATACATAATCTTGCATTAATTATTTTTATCAATTCACCACTTTTACCTTTATTGTCTCCCTTCTTTATAAAAACATTACCACCTTTTATCTCAACCATCTTTTTTTCTACTCTTGTAATAATAAACCCACCATTTATATTTTCAAACTTGACATCAATCATATCAGGATAATATTCTAACACATATCCATTATAACCCTTGTAAATACCTGTCTTTAATTTAATCATCACACCATGATTAAATTTAATAAATTCTTCATTTTCTTTTTTTGTTTTTTCGTTTATTTTTTCGTTTGTTTTTTCGTTTGTTTTTTCGTTTGTTTTATTGCCCAATGTAATATTGGAAAATCTCTTGTTTAAAAAATTCAATGCTGACATCTTAACTTGTACAAAATCTATACTTTTTCTTTTATTTTTCAATTTTTTATTTATCAAATACACCAAATTACCTATACTATAAATCACGTGACTTATATACCGATAATTTATATAATTTTTTTTTATTTATATAATTTATATAATTTATATAATTTAATTAATGGATATCATCATTAAATCATTTCAATCATTTTATAAATTTGATAAATATTTAAACACTGAAAAAGATTTAGGAAAAAACATATCTGATATACTTCTAGAATCTAATATTACCTTTGGAAATCTACTAATTACACTTATTAAATTCCATTTCCAAAAAAACACAATAACAAACTTTAATCACTCAGTAGAACACGTAAACGCATACAATCTAGTCTTTCAATTAGCAAATGAACAACAATTACAAAATTTATTTGATTTCTCTATATACTTTAATTTACATAAATCTAAATCTACTTTAATTAAACAAACTATACCTAGTATGTACCCTGAAGTTATATATATAGTACAATTTATTGACCATATATTTATACATTTACTAAATGTGTTTAAATTACTAAATAAAGCTACACAAAAAAGCAACAACATATTAAAATTAGAATTAAATATCGACGAAAAAAAAATATTCAATAGAATTGATAACACCTTAAAACCAGGTGATAATTACCTTAACGAATTAGTAGCTAATATAGATATTATCACATATCTAATATTTTTAAATACCGATACCATTCCACTAGAATTATTCGGTCTACTTAATAGACAACTCAATATAAAAAATACAAAATATTTAATATTCCTAATTAATAAATTCCAAAATATCATTAAAGACGATAAAATTTGCTATATCACACCAATTGTTTTAAATGAATTTCAAATATTCGAAAAAAAACAATCCCCAACTACTACATCCCCAACTACTACATCCCCAATAGGAGAATTCGTAACACTTTTAACTTCTAAAACTACATCTCCAAAACATAAAATTGAAGCCTTTATTCAACAATTTATCAAATTATCGGAACCAATTGGACAAAGTATTCTTTATAGTATTTTATTAAAATTAGGATTTGGTGCAAGATTATTTACAAAAAAAAAATAATAAACTAATTTTTCAAAAAGCAATATTATTTTTTATATAGTCCATACCATTAAAAAAACTATCCACACCATATACTATATAAAGACAATATTCAACATTTTTATTATCATCTTTATTTTCAATATCTAAATTATACGTATCCATTAATATACAAAAACTTGACAAATCTACAGTTTCCTTAATACGTTTATCCAATTTTAACATTTTTTTATTTATTATCTTAATATCATTTATTATAGATGATTTTAAATTACAAACCAAATATACATTGTCCTTTAACGCTACATTATCATTTAAATTTCTTATTATCTCATTTTCTATATCACTTATCGTATTTTCATCATCTATTCTATAATCCTTTATAAACGCCAATCTATTAAATTTATAATCTGTTAAACAACATCTCATTCTTGTTATACTATTTTTTATATCTGTTTCCATATTCGTAAATAATAACCACTTCATTTTAAATCATCTATAATATAACAAAACAAAAAAAAAAATATTCAATTATTTATTTCATTATCATCATATATCAAAACATACCATAAATTAACAAATAATTACATTATAATTCCCATAACTTTTCTATTTCTAATAATCTTCTCATTTCTTCTTCTTCTGTCGTTTTATAAAAACAATTTGTACATTGAACATAAAAATTTTCCATAACCGTTCTAATCTTATCAATATAATACATAATATACATTATTATAATATTACTAAATAATAAAAAAAACTCAATTACTTTAACTTTCCACAAAATAAATATTCAACTACATTTTTCGATTGCATTTCATTACTGTTTTTATTTGACTTAAATCTCTGATAATTTTTTTCATAACACCTCACATCCGTCCAATTTTCCTTTAATATTTCTATCATCTTATCCTTACTAACAACACTCTCCGACGAATAACTAATAAAAATATACTTTGATCTAATTTTACCCAATATCATTTTAAACTCCCCCAACGCATCCCTTTTTGAACAAAATTTAGATTTTGTTGTTATTTCATCTCTTAAACCCGTCTTACCCTTAATCTTTGGATAATCATATCTACTAATCGTCTCCAATAAATGATAATTATCATGATAACCCCTATTCGCAACATACGGCGGATCTATATACACCACTTCATATTCCGATAAATCTATTGTATTTAATAAATCCGTCACATTCATATTATAACTACTGTGCTCTATAGAATTAGAATTGTCCTTTATCATACTATCTATTAACGTTACATCCAATTTTAAAGCCTTTAATGAACATGGTTTAAATTTTTTTAAATATGATCCATATACACTTGCTATATTACTTACACTAGTTACCGCATACAATAAAATTTTTAACATTAAATTAAATTCATCCTTATTTATAATATCATTCTTTAACAAATCATCTAATTTCTGTCTAATTTTATCAACTTTATACCCATTCAAACGTGTCAAATACATTCTCTTTTCTTGTGAAATGTCTGTGTAATTATTATATATAAAATCCTTTTCAGTAGCACTAATATCATCTAAATTTAATTTGTCGTTTTCACCGTTTATTTCTTGTAATAAACGTGCAACTTTGTCTACATCTATATTTTTAGTCGTCCAAACAGATGACACTATATATGCATAATTCTGAATATCATTTGTTAAAATCCTTTTACATCCACGTTTTAAACTATGATAGGCAACAACTCCAGTTCCACTAAAAATATCCGCAAATGATTCTATTTCATCCATTTTCTTACCAATGTATTCGTTTATTTTCGACTCTATAAAATCTAATAATTTCATCTTACTACCTATATAATTAAAACTACGAAAACATAATTCACTCCTTTTCATAGAGTCTATTTTAAAATTATATTTGTTCTTTAAATTATAAACTTTTACCTTTAAATTGTTTATATCACCACGATTTATCATATCTATTAAAACATTAACATTAAAACGAAATTTAATACAATCCCTATTATTATGTATCTGAATCTCACCCAAAGACTCTTTTATATCTTTTTTTTTATTTTTTGATACATAATAAATAGTATTTGATTCTTTCCAACTATTAATATCTTTTGATGTCATAAATATATCATCTAATTTTTTATTAAACAAGTTTCTAAATTCTATTACATCATCTGTCTTTTCAATAATATAAACAATACCATTCTTAAATTGAAACACTACCATTGTATCACAACAAAACAACGCTTTTAAATAATTTTCTATCATTTCAACTTTATTTTCTAAAAAAAAATTTTTAAAATTTCTTTTGTTATCAATATTTAACGACATTTTATTATTTAAACTACGTAAACTACATTGACCTATCGTCTGAGGACATATTTTATTACCATTCATTATTGTTTTTATCGACACAGTCTTACCTTTTTGTTTTAAAAAATCATATTCCTTGTTTAAATGTCCTGCATGTTTCATTTTCATCCTCTTAAAATCTCCACCTAACGTCTTATTTATATCATCAGATATTTCTTCAGGTATATTAGTATACTTTCTTTTTGTATTAAATTTCGTTCTAGTTATATTACATATCTCCTTTTCTACCATTATACCCAATTGTTCAGTATTTTTACACGTATAATTTATAACATTTCTTATTATCTTATTCATTTTGTCACTTAATTAATATTATATTAATTAATTAATTGATTTTTTATTAATTGTACTTTTAAAACGTAACCTTACATTCTCCTATTAATTCTTCATATTCTTTTTCATATATATCTTTATCTAATTTTTTATGTTCTATTTCAATTCTATTTAGTAATTTTGTAATATAGTATACATTCCATGGAGGAATCGTATAAAATATACTATTTAAACACCCATTTAATAATCTTTCTGATATTAATTTATTATAATTAGATTCTTTTTCATACTTTGTTTCTGCTCTATAACCCCTAGAAAATCCATAAATACCTAAACTTGTATTTACTACAATAAATGACCTAAACAACAATTTATTTACCATTTATATTAATATTAATATAAATATCGTTTTTCAATTTTTAAATAATAAACACGTATCATATTTATTAGGTAGATTACTCTTTTTAATCTCTCTCATTAATCTAGTTATATCATTTTTATCCAATAAATAACTATATTTAATTAAAAAATATTCCAATACATCAATATTTTCCATCAATTTATCTAAATTTTTATCTTCTATACATCGCTTTAATTCAATAATTGTATTTATATTCATGTTAATAGTCATTTGATATTTAATAGTATTGATATTTTTTTCAATTTTTAAATAATACGATTCAAGTTTAAAATTAATTTAATTAATTAAATTAATATATGTCTAATTTTGATATAAAGTATTATAAAATCAAATCAAATGCCCTAAAACATCTAAATGAAAACAGTATACTTTGCAATAAAAATATCACAAATTATTTTATACTCGATAATTACCAACAATTCTTAAATTTAATATTAACTAGCGAAACTAAAGACTATTACGAATATATCTCATGTAAATCACCAGTAAATCTATTTTTTGACATTGAAATTTATAAAGACACGTCTGTTTACTTTGATAACCCAGAATCACTCCTCGGTATTATCATTAATAAAATAACAGAATACATTGGACCTAGTTACATCATTCGAACAATTATTTTAGAATCACATGACATTGATAAAAAAAAATCATTTCATATTATCTTTAAAATAACCGACCATAATAACATTGAAGTTTTATTTGAAAATGTTACTATATTAAAAAATATGTATAAACTATTCAATTTTGGTTCAATACGTGATAGTAATAAAAAATACATTATCGATCCTAGCGTATATAGAGAAGGCATCTTTAGAACAATATATAGTAGCAAATCTAACGAAAATCGTCCACTTATAAAATGCGAATTAAGTGACGATTTCGATGATATAGAAACTTTTATTTGTTTTAAACCAGATCATTTTACTTTATTTAACGACGATCTAAATAATAATAATATAGACGAAAATATAACATACGATATAACAGACGAAATAATAAATATTAATCTAAATGATTTAAACGAAGTTGTTAACATACCAGAAGACCTAAATCAAGACGACAAAACAACCATATGTAAATTTGTTCAAAAAGAATATCACCATTTCCCTAATAGAATCAGAGACGTTTTTATTGATCAAATCCATAATTGTATCGTCATAGCCCTAATTGAAAAATATTGTCCCTTTTTAGACCGTGAACACAGAGGCAATAATCAGTATATTGTTATAGATACATCCAGCTCTAAACAAAAGTGTCATAATACTGAATGTAATGAAGATAAATATAATGAAATACGATTAGAAAATTATCCAAAAGAACTTAATGAAATCATTAAAAAATGCTTAAAAATTAATCAACAAGAACTCGACTTGATTGACCATGCTATTATAGAATGTAAAAACTATATCAATGACAATTTTGATAATGGCGTCAAAGATGTCCTTTTTGATAAAAAAGAAATGATATTTAGAGGAAACGTAGCAGATAAAAGTTTAGTAGGAATTCTTAAAGGTAAATGCCCAGAATGTAATGTTGAACACCAAATTAGTGATAACGGTTATTGTTTAAAATGTAAAGTCTGCTCATCAGTTTTCCCCAAAAATCAAGTCATTCCTTTAGATGATCGATATAAACACCTACATAACTTCTGGATGAATTATAATCAACTTGTAAATCATGGAACCATTAATAATATCATAAATATATATAATAATACCGGCGAACAAGACTTTAGTTGCGATATTAAATTAGATAATAATATCTTTAAAAACAAAGAAGTCACTAATATAATCAATCAAGTTTTAGACGGACATAAAATAACAATGATTTCAAAACTAATATTTACTATTAATAAAGATTTTGTTTATTCACGTAATAATTGGTATTACTTTAATGGCGCCATATGGAGATGCGATAGCGATAACATTGAAATGAAAAAATGTATTATCGATTTATCTAAAATGTTTGATAAAATTAAAACATTTTATGATAATAAATACACCGACGAAACAACCATTAATTTAAATAAAAATATTAAAAGTTTAATCAATAAATTTCATAAACCAGGTTATCAAGATGACATTATTAAAGGCGCAAAAATATATAATAATAATGAATTATTTATCACAAACCTTAATAGCAAAAAACATCTTGTTCCATTTACTAATGGCGTATTTGATCTTTTAGAAAATAAATTTAGACAAACAAAAAAAGAAGATTATATTAATCTAACTGTCAATTATGAATATAAATCAGACGAAAATCCAGAAGTAAGAACATTTTTAGAACAAGTTTTACCAAATAAAGGAGTAAGAGACTACGTCCTCAAAAAAATGAGCGAATGTCTTAATGGTGATATCCCTAATACATACTTTTTAATGTTTATAGGTGACACTGGTGCTAATGGTAAAAGTCAATTGCTCAACTTAATGAAATTAGCCATGGGAGATTTTGGTGAAAAAGTTGAAGTCACATTGTTAACACGAAAACGTAATAATGCAAATGAAGCTAATACTGAAAAAATTAAATTAATGCATAAACGATTTGCCTTTTTAAGTGAACCAGAAGATGGCGAAAAAATCAACATTGGTCTTTTAAAAGAATTAACTGGTAGTGAAGAAATTGTAGCAAGAGGTCTATACCAAGAAGCTATGAGCTTTGTTATGGAAGCAAAGTTGTTTTTGGCTTGTAATGAACTTCCTGAAATCAAAGGAGAAGATACTGCATTATGGCGACGTATTCGAGTTATAGATTTCCCTTCTAGATTTTTAGATGACCCAAAAGAAGCAAATGAATATAAAATAGATAGAACACTTCCATCAAGAATGCGAGAAGATATCACATGGCGACAAACATTTATAAAAATATTATTAGATTACTACTTTATGGATGTTAAAGAACCACTCGAGGTTCAAGTTAAAACCAACGAATATCGTCAAGAAAATAACGATTTTTATAACTGGATGGATGAAAACATAGAACAACATAAAAGTGGTATTTTAAAATTAAAGGACGTCAGTCAATTATACACTGGTAAAATCAACATTCATTCTAGTTTATCAAACAAATATAAAAAAGAAATAGAAAAATGGATAAAAGAAAAACATAAAAATATTAATCATCAATATCGTATTTCTAGTTATAACGGAGAACGTTATAAAGGATGGATAGGATTAAAAATACGCGATGACATTTAAACTTTATTTTTTTATTATATAATTTATATGAATTATATAATTATTATACTTTTCGTCATTTCTATCTTTTTTGTTATAATAAAAACACAACAACCAAACACAAATATTATAATAAACACTATACTACGAGGATCTGCACGATGGGCAGCTGCAAGTTTACAAGATAAAAGTCCTATAGTTGCTGTTTTACATGCCAATTATGCAGCTGGTTATTTATGGGCACTCAAGGACTCATTTTCTGATATAGATATACAACGAGCAACTGGTATAGATGTTATTAAATTTCAAAAAAAAATAATTGATGTACAAGATAAATCAACACAAATGTTAGTTAAAGCGTGCCCTCAATTTACATCTAATATTGATACCTATCTAGGAAAAATTGCTAAAGAATACATTTAAAAAATAAACTTTTAAAAATTGAATATAATATACAACACTTTTTTATTAAAATATGACAATACAAACATATCTTGATAAACGTTTACACATTTTTGATTATGATGAAACATTATATATCAATAACAAGTATGAAAATAAAATAGATTATCAACATTATATTATAAAGATAATTAAAAATTTAAAACAACAAGGTAAATTAATAGCAATGGCTTCGCATAATGTAAATGCAGAATCGTATTTTTGTCACAAATATCCAGAAATCTATCACTGTTTTAATATGTTTGTATGCGAATATCCTTTAAATAAAGATATTATGGTATCTCGTATATTAGAAAATTTAAATTGTAAACCAGATGAAGCCATATTTTACGATGACAGACAATACAATCTAGATCTAGTTGAACAATTAGGCGTATTTTGTTATTTAGTTGATGAAACTATAGGTATTAAATTTGAAGATATCGTAATTAAAGACTAATATTTATTTAAGTTTTAATCCCACCCACCCTTTATAACGTTCTCCGTTATAACTAGAAATATGATATTGATGATTAATATTTTTATATTTAGTTTTTATCCACTTTTCTATCTCTAATCTTATTTTATTTGATAACTTTGAATGAACTGTATCCATATCCATGTATAATTCACATATTTTCTTTAATTTTAATATACCATTTTTATCTAATTCTATGTTATTATTTAACCAATTATATAGCTCACTTTCTTCTTTTTCTTCATTTACAAAAGTTTTTTCACTTTCAGTTTCACTGTTTATTTCTAAATTTATATTTATACCATTTTCTGATAATTTAGTTAAGATTTGTTCTTTTGTAATTTGTTGATAACATGATTTTAATGTATCTACTACTTTCCCAATAGTTTCAACTACTGTTTTTATAAAATCTACATCACAATCAAAAAATTCTCTGTTACTATTACACCTATATCTTTCTAAAATATAATGAACCGTCTTTTCTAATAAATCTGCATTACTCGTTTTAAAATCAAGTAACACTTGGATGTCATTCATATTACCTGTTTGAAGACCCTTGATTCTCTTTTTAACAGCATCTTTTGTTTTACCCACTTTTGTTCCACCATCAGTCTTTATCACGTAAATATGTCCAGTTTTCTCTATTTCTTCATATACTTTTTCTTTATATTTTACTAACTCTAGTTCTTTTTCTTGCAATTGTTGTTGATACTCAAGTTCTTTAACTTTTACTTGTTCTTTTGTGTATTCAAACATAATTTCTTCCATTTTAATGTAATATTTTCTAATTTTTTTACCAACAGGAGTTCTAGCTAGTGCACATAATTGTTTAAACGTGTCAATATTCATTAATATTTGTTCTCTGTTAGTACCTCCATGCTTACTTGCTTCAGAGTTTTCTGAAGCAAGTTGTTTATCTGTATTTACTATATAATCAATATTTAGTTCAAATTCCCGCTTCAGTATGTCTTTTGCCGTACCCTTTCTAGAATATCCTATCCATGAATATACTTCCTCCAAGTCTACAACAAAGTCTTTAGTTTGGTCAAAATTCAAATAACAAAAAAAACTATTTACAAACATTTTCTGTTCTTCACTTGATAAATTTTGTTGAAGTTTTATAACTAACGGATCGTTTATATCGATGTTTATAAATTTTTCTTGTTTTTTAGGACTTTTGAAGATATCGAACATTATTTATTATAATTATTAATAATGTTAACTTTAAATTAAAAAATTATCAGATAATCCATCTTCTGTAAGAAACCATGTATCTGAATTGTTTGTTCCAACGCCCCCAGGGGCGTTGATTTTCACCTTACATTCTTCATCTAAATTTTCTATTGTTTTTCGTATTTTATCAATACCAAGTAATTCACCAATATCTTTAGCTTTAAATAAAGGATTTTCATAAGTTCCATATACTTGAATATTCAAACCATTAAATTGTTTAACTAACAAACTATCTTCATTATTAATATCTTGCGTTTTTTTAGGACTTTTGAACATATTTAACATTATTTATTATAATTATTAATAATGTTAACTTTAAATTAAACAATTGACTCACCAAATATATTTTGGCGAACAACATATTTTTAATTTTTCATATATTTTTACAATCAGACCATAAAGTGTGGTCTACACCCCAAACTCACCAGATTTCACCAAAACTCGTCAAATATGGTCGTGTTCACCAAACACGCCAATTTCCGGAAACTTTTCTATAAATTTATTTTTTTTGAAATTTTTATTTTTAATTTTTTTTTCAAAATGAATTTGCCAGGACTTTACCCGATTTTGGCGAGTTTGGTGAACACGACCATATTTGGCGAGTTTTGGTGACAATTTGGCGAGTTTGGTGTACACACCATTGTTTATGGTCTCATGTTATTTTTATTGATTTTTCTTAGTTTTTTTAAAGAATAATTAACAATAGAAATACATATAAAACATATAAAAAACAGATAAATTTGACAAAATTTGAAAAAACAAAATTCGCTAATTTTCTTAATGTTTTTTTGATAAAAAAATCCTATTTTTGAGACGGTAAACACCTCTTTTTCGAAAAGTTCATTTTCTTATCAAAAAAGTTCACATGTCGGTCGCAAACTGATGAGTTTTGACAAGTGCGAAAATCATCGAGGGAAATTTTTTTTTCATATTTTTCGCTAATTTCCTTAACTTTTTTTTAGCAAAAATCTTTAAAAACCAAACCATAATTGATACACTTTTAAAAAAGCCAAAAATGGTCATTTTTTACTAAATTTCCTTATTTGTCGTTTGAAAAAAGTAGTTTTTAAAAAGTAAAAAAATCATGGTAACAATTTTTTTTAAAATAAATTAAAAATTTTTGCTAAATTTCTTAACAAAAAATTAAGGTTACACCGCAAGAAATCAAACCATAATTGATACCCTTTTAAAAAGTCGAAAATTCAAAAATTTTTTTCAAAAAAAAATCAAAAAACATCAAAAGGCTATTTGATTTTGGCGTTTTTTAGAAAATTTTAAAAATTATGGTCTCAAAATTTTTTTCAAAAAAAAACCGCACTGCAAATCGATTTTTCGACTTTTTTTATCTAAAAACCACACCATAATTAGAAAATTTCAGAAAAAAGAGGTTTTTGAAAAAAGATTTCAAAAAAAAACCGCACTGCAAATCGATTTTTTCAAAAAAAAATGTTAAAAATCAAACGGACATTTGGAAAATGTCTAAAAAACACGTTTTTAGAAAAAAATGTTAAAATTTGTATTTTAAGCTATATTTTTTTATTTTTTTTAAAATCAAGAGCATTTTTAGCTTAAAGAAATAAGATTTATAAAAATATAAATGTATATAATTATACATAAAGAATTTTTAACAACGCATCATGTATATGATTCAGTGGAACCTTGTTTAACGTTATCTAGTTATTATACAGAAGATTTATATGAACATGTAAAAATTCCGGATGAAATATTAAATTATATATCTGTTATTAAAGCAGGAAGACAAGATGAAAAGATTTATTTATATGTAACGCATGAAGGTAAAAGTTCCGTTGACACAGAAACATGGAAACAGATACGTCTAACACGTAATGAATTATTATACCAAACTGATTTTTATTTAATGATGGATTATCCTTTAAATGAAATTTATCGTAAAGAATGTATAAATTATCGACAAATATTGCGTGATATTCCTCAAAATTACCAATATCCATTTGATGTAGTTTGGCCAATATATCCTAGTTTTTTTACATTAAATAATAATTTTGAAAATAGATAAGTTACTTTTAACGCATAAGCCCTTTTTTGATATTTTTGATAAAAAATCATATACTACCCCATATGATTTTTTATTTGTCGTCACAAAAATGTAAAAAACTAAATTTTTATTAGTATTTTATGGTTTGATTTCTAACAAGAAAAAGTAGTCGTTTTTGATAGACGAATTTATGGATGTGTGTTTTTATATTCTTCAAAATCTTGTCTTAACTTTTCAAGTTCTGCTATTGTTTCTTGTAATGCTTTTGTAAGATATGGTGTAATTTTACTATAATCTAACCCATAATATAATGGGTTACCTTCTTTATCAACTGGTTCATCATGATCATAATTTTCACAGTTGCATAATACGCCATTTGACATATCTGTTGTATTACAATCGCAATGTGAATAACTAGAAAAATTCTGACGCAGTCCAGGTATAACTTGATAAAACTCTTGTGCAATAAACCCAAAATCTCGTCTATTATCACTTCGCCATGTAAATTCTACTGGTCTTAATTGCTTTATAATATCAATTCCGTTATTTAAATTAGTAATATTTTCTTTTAAACGTATATCAGAACTTGTATTATAAGTAACTGCACTAGCTCCATTTCCACCTATAGTTCCTCTTAATACACCAGCTGTATTGTAAAATTGTAGTATGTGATTTCCATCATTCCAAGCTTTTAGAGAAATACCGTCTTGACTTCTACCACCATTAACTGTACTCGGAAGTGATACTATTTGGACAACACCATTTCCAACAGTGCCACCGTTCATAGATAATGTAGTAAATGGTTCGATGTCTGTATTGATTGAAAAGTTACCTGATTTAATTCTTAATACTCCTGCAGTCGTAGTATTTGCTAATGATCCTAAAGTACCATTATAACCTCGTATGATAAAGGTATCTGAAGTTCTACCAATTGAATACGCGGTAGTACTAGATGACATAATTGTTGATCCTTCTGTATTAAGATACGCACCAAAAGCCACCACCGGATTAAGACTATCAAAAGCTCCCATACTTATTATAGGATGTGTTAAATTAGATGTAAAAAACATGTTAAGTTTTGGATAATTCACTAAACTTCCCGATGTACCAACTATCATTTCATAAGAAGATCTAATTGTTCCATTTACATCTAATGTAGTTGATGGTGAAGATTTACCAATACCTACATTACCACCTGTAGTGAAGATATTACCTATTGTATTACTATTCCCTGTAGCTAATAAACTGGTTGACAGATTTAACGTACCACTTGATATATTCGTTCCAACAATATTTGTTGATGTTAAATTTGTGCTATATAATGCAGCAGTAGTAATAGAAGTTGACACATCACATGTACCAGTTATGTCTAATGTATATACTGGAGCAGTTGTACCTATACCTACATTCCCAGAACTACTTAATGTCATTGCTGTCGTTCCAGCATTTACAACAAATTCTAATCTTTTATCAGTATTATCATGTATAATTCTACTTACATAATTTGTATTTGAATACCCAAAATCTATTATTGAGAATCCAGAAGTACTTCCGCCTTGATTTATTTGTATAATACTTGCATTATTAACAAAATCAGTTCCCATATGTATACCAGTTCCTATAGGTAAAGCACCAATTGTTCCAGTAACATGTAAAGCAGATCCTGGAGCAGTTGTACCTATACCTACATTACCTGACGTTTTAAATGTCATTAAAGTTGTACCTGTGCTTCCGTTAAATGTATCAATAAACATAGTATCATCTGTACTTCTTTGATCAACTACTAATCTCCA
>Ga0102863_1000146_pt1 | contig 20748 bp, 16 predicted proteins | sample Colrivmet1449A02_FD_78451 | JGI IMG/M metagenome (GOLD analysis project Ga0102863, IMG submission 78451) | Estuarine microbial communities from the Columbia River estuary - metaG 1449A-02 | ecosystem: Environmental > Aquatic > Marine > Intertidal zone > Estuary | place: USA: Columbia River...
ACAACTGTAAGAGTACCGGCAACACTTAAATTTCCAGATAAACTTATACTACCTCCAGTGATAGTTGTTGCTGAAACAGTACCTGCACTAAAGTTTGTTGAAACAGCATTTGTATTTAATAAGGTAGCTACTGTAGCAGTTGTAACAGCGGCATTTGTTATTTGAGCACTGGCAGATGTTAAACCAGTGGAAAGCGTTAGCGTACCACTAGAAACATTTGTTGAAACAGCATTTGTATTTAATAAGGTAGCTACTGTAGCAGTTGTGATATTAGCATTTGTTATTTGAGCACTAGCGGAAGTAAGTCCAGTTGAAAGCGTTAGCGTACCACTGGAAACATTTGTTGAAACAGCATTTGTATTTAATAAGGTAGCTACTGTAGCAGTTGTGACAGCGGCATTTGTGATTTGAGCACTTGCAGAAGTTAAACCCGTACTTGCAATTAAAACTCCAACGCTAGCATTTGTAGTTAGTGAATTTGTTGCTATAACTGATCCAGTAGTATAACTAACATTTCCTGAAGTAGTTGTCCATTGACTACCAAGATATGCTACTCCATTTTGATAAAGACTTCCAGTGAAATTAATATTACCAACTGTAATACCATTTGGTGCTTGTAAAGTACCAGTAGAGACATTGTTTGCAATTACATTAGAAACAGCAATATTTGTTGCAGTTACACTTGTAATTTCTGCATTAGTAATATATCCAGTACCAGCAACTCTTAATTTTCCACGAATACCAACACCTCCAGATACAAGTAAAGCAGCAGAAGTTGTAGATGTAGCTTCTTGTGTACTAGTAACAGAAATATTTTCTAATTGAAATGTATCTCCACTTAATGATAATTGTTTCTCACCTAAATGAATAGTATTTCCAGATAAATATAGGTCTCTCCATCTTAAACTAGATGATCCCAAGTCGTAAGTAATATTTGCCGAAGGAACTACTGACCCACCCATAGTTGCGCCAGATGCATTAATTGTACCAAATGATGAATTTGTTGCAACTACATTTGTTGATGTAATGTTTGTACTGTAAACTGCACCTGTTGTAATTGACGTGCTTGCACGAATAGTACCAGATACATCAAGGGTATTTCCTGGAGCAGTTGTACCAATACCTACATTTCCTGTACTATTCCATACTAAAGCAGTTTTGTTACCTCCTCGTCTCGTACCTAATGCACCATCTGAAAACCCAAATACAGCAATACCATCTGTAGGAAAAGATCCTTCAAAATAACTATTAACACTTTCGTTATTACCAGAATATTGAATACCTTTGTTACTGTCATCTAAATAAAGCGCACCACTCGTTCCTGTTCCAGCATTTTTCATCACACTTCTACCACTAACTTCTAATGCTAAACTAGGATTAACCACACCAATACCTACATTTCCTCCAGTTGTAAAGATATTACCTATAGTATTTGAAGTTCCTGTAGCTAATAAACTAGTTGTTACACGAGCTGTACCAATTGTTGAAGTTGTAACATTCTCATTAGTAATTTGAGCACTAGCAGTTGTTAAACCAGTTGAAAGTGTAAGCGTAGCAGCACTAACATTTGTAGAAACAGCGTTTGTATTTAAAAGAGTAGCTATAGTAGCAGTTGTAACAGCGGCATTTGTTATTTGAGCACTAGCGGAAGTAAGTCCAGTGGACAGCGACATTGTAGCACTACTTATATTTGTTGAATTTTGGTTTGTAATTTGAGCACTAGCAGAAGTAAGTCCAGTTGATAAATTAAGTGTAGCACTACTTACATTTGTTGAATTTTGATTTGTCGTTAATAAAGTCGCAACCGTTAGATTTGTGACATTTGCATTTGTTGCTTGTATACTAGCTGAAGTAAGTCCAGTTGAAAGATTTATCGTACCAGCACTGACATTTGTTGAAACAGTGTTTGTATTTAATAAAGTGGCGATAGTACTTGTAGTTACGTTAGCATTTGTTGCTTGTAAACTAGATGATGTAATTCCGGTAGAAACATTTAACGTTGCGCTACTTATATTTGTTGAACTTTGGTTAGTAATTTGTGCAGTTGAAGATGTAAGACCAGTTGAAAGCGTTAGTGTAGCACTACTTACATTTGTTGAAATAGTATTAGTATTTAATAAAGTTGCAACTGTAGCTGTTGTAATATTTGCATCTGTTATTTTTGCAACCCCTGCAGTAATATTTGTATCCATTAAATTTGTTGTTGTAATATTAACAGCAGTTAAACTACCAGCTACAAAAAGATCACCTGATAAACTTAAAGTCCCACCTGTCATAGTACTTGCTGCAATAAGACTTGAATTAATTGTTGATGCTGATATCGTTCCAGTAGTAACATTAGCAATTACTGTTGCTCCAGATACATTTAAATTTGCAGCTGTTAATCCACTTGACACATTTATTGTTCCCCTAACATCTAATGTTGATAGTGGGGCTGTTGTATTAATACCAACATTTCCATTTGTATAAGATAAATTACCACCTGTACCAGTTGTCCATTGTGAATTTACATAAGGAGTTCCATTTTCGTATAAAGTTCCTGTAAAATTAATATTTCCAGCAGTTAAAGCAGTAACATTTAAAGTACCAATAGATGCATTTGTATTAGAAATATCTGTAATTTTAGCTGATCCAGAAGTTAATCCAGTCGACAAATTCATAGTAGCACTAGAAATATTTGTCGCAAGTTCATTTGTTACATATAATGCTCCAGCAGTAACAGCTTCTGTTACTCTTAATCCACCAGAAACATCTAATTTATAAGTTGGGTCAGATGTACCTATACCTAAATTTTGAGTAGTAAATATTTCATTGTTTGCATTAGTATCCCAAATTGATGATCCACTGTATAAACTTCCATTTTTGTAAAAGTTTCCTGTAAAATTAATATCTCCTGTTACATCTAAGTGAAATTGTGGAGCTGTTGTAACAATACCAACTTTTTCACCCACTATCATTTTTTTAGCAACAGACGCATCACCCATACTTGTAATTCCTCCACCATTTGAAAAATTGGTAAAACTATTTGCATTTTGAGCTAAAATCCTCGATGTACCACCAATTGTAAAAACATTAGATGTATATACCAAGTCAGTGTTAGCAATAGTATCTGTAGAATTTGAATATAAAAGTCTATTTGCTATATAGGGTCCACTTGTATTATTAATAATACTCGAATCACTTCCTAATGGAGTACTACCAGGAGGTGCAGTAGTATTAGCTCTATATCTAATAGTTGTAGTCGTTCCATTAACATTAGAATTAGTATATTGAATTTGACCGCGCCCATCTACGTTAATTATTTTAAAATTAATACCAGTTTGATCTCCAGCAAAAGATGATGTAATAACCCATCCTGCTGGCTTATATACACCATTTATTTCCCATAAAGCATATTTAGAAATTCCACCACTAACAGTTACATTTATAGTTGCTTTAAACGAATTTGCAACAGAATCATCAAAATAAAAATCTGTAATATTAGTAAAATTTTCAGTTATACTAAGGGTTGCTTGTTGTTCAAAAATTATATCATTTCTATTAGGTGTAATTTTAACATTATTAACCGAAACATGACCAGTAATATATGTATCCTTACCAGATATACCACCCAATACAACTAAACCACCACTTGTAGAACCAGCACCAGTTGTATCCCTTATAACAACCTGTTGTTTATAATAATAAGCATTTTCGTTATATTCAGACATTTATTATACAATATCTATATATTTTTATTTTATAAATTAAAATCTTTTTTATAAAATAAAAATAAAACGCGCAAACGCGTTTTCAGATTTACACGTTTACACAATTTAATAATTTATTTTTCTCATTAATATTTAAGTTTTTATAATAATAATGCTGTGAAATAATAATAATATCTAATAAAATAGAGAAAATAGATGAAATTAACCAAGGAATATTTTTATCTAAGTATTCTGGACTAGAAAATATTACACCTATATAAAATAAATTTCCTAAAATTGTAAAAATATACATCAATATTGATAATCCCTCTGTTGTTTTTGTATTCCAATTTTCATAAATTTGAGGAAATCTACCAATTATATACAAAGACATTGTTATCCATGAAATAACACCCCCAACATCATTATTTAAATCTTTTATAGTATAACTTAATACAACACCTATTAAAATATTTAATAATATAAATACACCAGATCCATATATTTCTAACTTACAAAGTTGCTCTCCATAAAACACTACAAAAATAATCATCGTTACACCTATTACAAAATGATACCAACTCATAAGTGCAAAAGTAATAGGTAAATGTAATAATATTGTCCCAAATAAACTTAACGCATCCGCTTGAGTCCATAAAATTAAGGTCCATATAGAAATACCTTTCGACGATTTATTTTTATATATCAACACAAATTGAGGTAAATATACTATACTATAAAAACCCAATGATAATAAACTAAATATATAACTAAAATCCATTTAATAATCCAATTAAAATAATTGGAATTGTGTTAAAATTCAATTTATTTTAATATATTCTAATATTAAGTATGATTAATTATTACGGTCTTAAAAACTCTACACGATTACCCGACAAATTTCGTAAAATATTAAAATCAGATTTATTTAAATTTTTTAAAGATACATATAGATCTTTTGAAATAGACAAAACTGACGACTATATTTTCCGCTTAGATCTTTTAAATTTTTATTTATATTGTTTCGAAGAAAATTACAAACACTCATTAAAACTTTTACAAATAAAACAAAACACACAAAATAATTTTACTATACTAAAAGAACAAAATACCAATTCCCTTTTTTTTGTTTCTGATAATATTATCATTTTTCATATAAAATTTAATAATTTTGAAGATTTTTATTTATCATTCATGTATTCTGAATTTAAAATGCTCGTCTATAAAACACACTCACATTATATCGTTTTCTGTATTTCTCATAAACCCAATGAAATAAACAATATAAAAAAATTTTTATTATATAATAACAACGACATTCGATACACTATTTTATCATTTTTTATAAATAATAACAATCATAAAAACACAAACAAACACGAAATATTAAATAAATATACAGAATATTCTAACCAAATTATATACAATGATAATTTAAAATATAATGGTATAATAGCTTTAAATATAGATTATAAATCACTAAGAATAAATAATGTAAAAAAATATAGTTTAACATTTTATTGTACTATTGGTCTTGGTGTAAATCAACCACAATTAATACAAACTGTAAATATTATATTAGAATATATTAAAAACAATACATATTTACCTTGCAATTACATTACTTTTTAGTTACTTTCATTTTCTAACAGAATAGTAATTTTTAACAAAAAACTCCACTGTTTCTTTTAATCCAATTTCTAATGACGTAAATTTAAAATCAGGTAAATATCTCAATAATTCATCACAACTTGCTGTTTTTTTTAATTGACCATCTGAAAAAGTACTATCATAATAAAAATTATAATAATCAAAACACTTACATATTTCATTTACTAATTCACTTATAAATATCTCATCCTCTACCGGTGGACTAACTACGACCGATATATTATCATCAGAAACTTCTAAATAAATAAATCTATAAATAATTCTACATAAATCATCTACATATACAAATTGTCTCATAGAAGCTCCGGATCCATTAATTTTTAACGGAATATTTTCATTTTTACAGTTATACATTTTGTGTATTAATCCAGGTATAACATGTGATGATTCTAAATTATAGTTGTCATCACAACCATACAAATTAGTAGGTGTTAAATTTATAACTTGAAAATTTCTAGATTTTTTTGTTAATAATTTTGATGCTAAATGTAAAATTCTTTTCGAATATGCATAACCTATATTAGAATCATGTGGCAATCCATTATGTAATTGATCACTTGTCAATGGATAAACAATACCCTTATCAGGAAAAATACACGTTGATAAAATATTAATCAATCTTTTAACCCCAAATTTATTACATGCATCTACTATATTTAAGTTTAATCTAGTATTATCTAAGAAATAATTGTAATTATTTATCATATTTTCATATACTCCTCCTACACAACTAGCTAAATGAATAACCACATCTGGTTTAATCGTTTCAAATGTGTTATAAACATCTTCTGTATTTCTTAAATCACAATCCACCCTTGATAAAAAAAAAAATTCATCTTGTACATTACCACTGTTTTTAACAATTTTTTGAAAAGATTTTCCAACTAATCCATACGCACCTGTAACTAAAATTTTCATTATAATATGTAATAGAAATTATTTTTAAATTAGTTTTGTTACGTTACATTAAAAAGTAATAGTTTTGATGTTACTTTTTTAAAAAGTAATGAAAATATCATTTCTTAATACCTTTTTATTTCTAATTAAATTTTTTATACATAAATCACCCTTGTATTTTAATATAAAATTCTTGGATAATTTTTGATTTAACGCTACTGATTGAAAAAACATCGGCTTATCAAAATCACTAACATTTTCTACTAACTCTTCCAAAAAACATTCATCTATCGCTTGATAATTTAATATAAATTGCAAATTTAATTTATCTATATGTAGCCTTATAAATTCCATAGATAATTTTGTAAATTGTGATACATTTGTCCAACATATCATATCCATTTTTGATAAATAATGTGTAACTATCCTTTCATTTATACCATGTTTAGTCAATTCATGTATAATTAACCTGTCTCCATATTTCTTTATTAAATCAATCGATATTATTTCCTTATTCGAAGATATCACGTGCCACCGAACCTTGTTTATATATTTTGTAATAAAATTTAAATCTAAATTTTCATTTAACCAAATCAAATTCCAATCTTCATCCAATAAATCATATGTTTCTACTATATAATATATCAAATCTAATGGTATTTTATACTGATAAAGTAATAATAATTTCCAATTTATCTTTTCAAACATTTTTCTAATTATCAATTCAGAAAAACTTTGATAAATACACATATATTTTAATATTTCTCTATCATCAATCCATTCAATTACATAATCAGGTATATAATTTTTATTAGACTTATTTTCTAATAATATACCAACCCAATCTACAACTAATTTAAAATTCTCAAATGTCTCCCTTGTCTTTGGTATTAAATTACACGATTCATTATCTAAATTATCTATAAACTTCCATTTATTACAACTAATTAACTTGTATAAATAACGATTCACACACATTAATTTACTCAAGTCTAGTAATGATATATCTTTCAATATAACAAACCATATTTCTACTGGCAAATGTATCATACTTATATTTAATTTTGAATTAAAATATTTATTTTAAACTTTAATCACTGACATTAATTGGATGAGTTATTAAATTTTTTATATCATATATTAAATATTTCATATCATTAATCTTTATTTTCGATAAAATATTTTTTAAATCATATTCATCTAAATTAAATATAATAAACATAAACTTTTTATTTTTATTTATATTTTTATTTATATTTTTAATTATAATTTCATGTAATTTTATTACATCATTAATTTTATAATTAATTTTATTATTATTATACAAAAAATTATCTCCTTCACAACACTTACATCGTGATATATATATAATCTCATATTTATTTAACTTGTATCTATCTAATATTTTATTAGTTTCATACAATATATTATACCATTCCTTATTAGTCCTATAATATTCCTCAATATTATATACATTTATATTCATTTCATCATACAATAATGAAACTATATTTTGCGATACTTTATCTCGTTTACCAACACTTATTTTATAAAATATATAATTATTATTATTATCATTATCAGTCTGTACATCATCTAATTCAAACCCATTATTTGTACATAAACGTTTTAAAGAATTCGTAGTAAATAAATTTTTTGCAAATTTATCTATTACTAAATAATCTATCGGATTCATTGAATGATAATTTATTACAAATATATTTGTATTTAAATCACACAAGTCCTTACACATTGTTAAAATTTCATTAGGATTCCCAGTTGTTAACAATGTTGTATTCAAAATTATTATATCAAACGAATTATAATCAGTCTTTAAATATTCAATACTACGCTCACATAATGTATCCCTATAACATTTATGTTTAGAAAAATAACTAGGTTTAAAATTTAACGATAAAGATACCGTTTTTATATATGTCTTTGGTATTCCTATAATATTTATCATATTCGTTAACAATGTATCTAACAAATTTGTATCATTATCATTAATATTTAAAATATTTATTTTATAATTATTTTTATATCTATTAATAATCTTTAATATAAATTTCATATATTTCACTTCATCATAATGTACCAATTTCCTAAAATCATTAATCAACATTTCCGACTTCTGCAAATGAAAACAATTATTACAAACATTTATACTATTCGTTTCCGATAATATTAAAAAATAATCCATAACATTATTACAACAAATACAATAGATATTTTCCATTATTATAAATATAATTATTTTTAAAAAAATTATATTTAACGAATTAATCTAATTCTTTAAACTTTAATTTAAACTTGATTGAACCATTTCTTTTACTAAATCTCTAAAACTGTATTTTGGTAACCATTTTAATTCATTTCTTGCTCTTGAAGAATCTCCTATTAAACATTCTATATCAATATCACGATAATATTTTGGATTAACTTTTACAATTACTTGTGGTTCTACATCATTTTCAGTTCCTTTTTTAATACCTATTTCATCTACACCAGATCCTCGCCACACAATTTCAACACCAATTTCTTTAAATGCTAATTCAACAAATTCACGAACTGAATGAGTTGTATCATTAGATAAAACATAATTTTTTGGTTTTTCTTGCTGAAGCATTAAGAATATTCCATAACACATGTCTTTTGCATGAGACCAATCACGTCTAGCATTTAAATTACCTAATTGTAAAGGCTTAATTAGATTATTTTTATAATATTTTCCAACGTAATTAGTAATCTTTTTTGTAACAAAAGTTCCACCTCTACGTACACTTTCATGGTTGAAAAGTAAAGAATTTACAACAAACATCCCATACGCATCACGATACATATTACATAATTGTTGAGCCGCATATTTTGATATAGCATACACTGAACACGGATTTTGAGGAGAATCTTCATTTAATTTAAAACTACCATCTGTAATATTGCCGAAAATTTCACTAGTTGATGCCTGATATATCTTACATGTTTTTTCCATTCCTAAATTCCTAACACTTTGCAAGATATTAAGCACTCCTAGTGTATTTGTTTGAAAAGTATAATTCTCAATATCATGACTCACTTTCACATGTGACATGGCGCAGAGATTGTAAATTTCACACGGTCTAACTTTTGATATAATATTAAAAATATTCATACTGTCTGTAACATCACCATGATGTAGATGAAGTTTATCAAAAATATGATCAATATTTTGAGTATTAAACGTTGCAGAACGTCTAATAACACCATGTACAATATATCCTTTTTCTAATAATAATTCTGCTAAAAAACTTCCGTCTTGTCCTCCAACTCCCGTGATAAGCGCTACCTTTTTATCCATGATTTCTTATAAATTTATAATATTTATTGTTTTTAAATCAAAATTTTGAACGAAATTTAATATATCTTTTACTAAATTATATTTAAAATCAATTTCATTTTCCATGCATATTCGTGCACAAATGATCAATGGAATACTTAAATCTTTATATTTATTGTTCTTTTCCGCATATTACACCTATATTATCAACTAACCCTCCAGATCTTAAATTTAAACCCATTAATTTTCCATCATTACAATCAAGTAAATGAGGACCTTCACCACCAGGACCACCAGCTGACCCAATTTTATTATTTTTAGAATACAACTCTATATTGTCAACTAAAGCTCCAGTTTTTACATTCATTTTATTAAATCCATCCTTTGATGTAATAGAAAATGGTACACCACCACTACCACCTAATGGTTCTAATGTTTTCCCATCACTACATTTAATGCCAATGCTATCAATTACAAATTGAGCAGAACGACCATAAACCTCATTTATAAAAGCACCTTGAGGACATAAAAGTACACCAGGATTTCCTCCTTGACCACCATACTTGTTAGTTTCTAATGATTTTTTAAAGACCAATGTAGCAGCAGGTGTACCACTTTTTTTTTCCTCTTTTGTTGTTTCTTCCTTTTTTGTTGCAAAATAAATTCCTACTCCACCACCAATACTAATCAAAATACAACAACATACCCCAATTATTAACATTATCATCATTTTTTGATCCATTATATATATATATATATATATATAAAAAAAATATATATAAATATCTAAATTTAATTACAACTCTTCTTCTTGTTCTGTTTCGTCATTATCTTCAACGTCAGTATCACTTGATCTATCATCATTATTAACATTACTTGATTTATCTTTATTAATATCGTTAATTTCTTCATTGTATTCATTATATTCTCTAAACAAGTTTCCTTTTACATAATAAGAATAAACTGGAACAGCAAATACTGCTGTAACAACACCAGCTGATAATTGAGCTAATGTTTGAATAAATTGAGTCATAAAAATTTCATTGTAATTTGGCATTTTTATATATTTATAAAAATCTGTAATTTTTAAATTCAATTTTTATTAAAATTAAATTAAATTTTATTTAAATTATATATATAGAATGGTTAATAAAAATACTTGTGCCCCAAATATATCAGCAAGAACCCATTGGACATGTTTTACATTAAATGAATTAAAAGAAATAGCTAATGCATTCAATATATATATCAAACACAATAAAACTTGTAAAAAATCTAACTGTCCTAATTTAAATATAATACGTTTAGAAAATAAATCTAAATCACAATTATGGAAATCTATATACAATAGACTTGAACCAATTTGTAAATATGAAAGTTGTTGGATAGATTTAGATTTTATTAAACAAATAGACGACTTAAATTTAAGAGAAAAAATTAAATATTTCACATTTAAACCTAAAATGAATAAAAATTTCAATCAATGGTTAAATACAAAAGATATTAATGCCGTTTTACAACAATATCAAGAAGTCTATAAATCTTTTAAATTTTTAGGCGCACTTCCTAGCGATTTTTATAAAATAATCAAAGTTAAATGGTCCGAATTATACAAATACCACACTATCGGTATAATATTCAATTTAGATGAACATACAGAATCAGGAAGTCATTGGGTTTCTTTTTTAATTGACAATAAATCTAAAACAATAGAATATTATGATTCTGTAGGTGATAAACCAAATACAAATATACAAGAATTTATAAATAAAATTTCAAAATTATTTAAACATAAATACAATATTAAAATAAATAATATTAAACACCAATATGGTAATTCAGAATGCGGTGTTTACGCAATGTACTACATTACCCAACGATTATCAGGAAATAATTTTGAAAAGATTACCTCTAATATAATTAAAGACCGCGAAATCAAAAAATTTAGAAAACACTTTTTTATACAATTACCTTAATTGTCCGATCCTTACTTTATACTTTTCTTTTATTATTTCACTTAATTCATGTATACATTGTGACCCAGATTGTGTAAATGTATCAGGTATTAAAGCATGAATAAAAAAACATAAACTAGCCTTTAAAGATTTACCACTATAATTCATTGCATCCACAAAATGTTCAAAATAAGTCTGACCTGCAAATTCTAAATGAGTCTTAAAATCTTTATTTATATTATCAATAATATTATTTTCAGTTTGCACTTCTTTATCTTGATATGTATTTAACATTTTATATATTTAATATAAATAAATAAATATATATAAAATAACTTAATATATATTAATTTATTTACACTAAAAACTACAACTATCCAATATCAATTTTATTTTATCAATATTCCTTAATAAATAAAATTCATCATATTTATATTGTAATTCTATATCATATAATATATTATCAAAATATGTATTTTTTAACTTATTATTTATTTTATAACAATTCTCTATTAATATTTCTATATCCTTTTCTAATATAAAAGAATTATCATTTATTTCCTCTATCTTATTTAATATATATAATTTTAATTCACTATTATTCATTTTATTTAATATAATTATATCAAAATTAATCATTTTTTTATTTAATAAATAATAATAATATATCTATATAATAATGTTTAAATTATTTAAATGGTTTTATAACAAAAAAATTAAACAATTAAATTATAAAATATTAGATAATATATACTATGGTGTTATTATAGTAAACAAAAATGGTAATATAGTATATTGTAATAAAAAATCTCAAAATATATTTGGTTACAACATAGAAGAACTAATATCTAATAATATTTCAATATTAGTACCTGATTATTATAAAACCACACATCTTGATAATATAAAAAATTATACTACAAAATCTTTACATATTATGGGTAAAGATAGAAATATTCAAGGAAAACATAAAGACAATTCATTAATAAATATACAAATTACACTTAACTCTATAAAAAATCATATTTTAATATTTATTCAAGATAAAAGTATAGAAATTGAAAATTTACAAAAAATAACCCATTTAAAAAATACATTATCTGATGCAGAAACAATTGCTAAAATAGGTTCTTTTAAATATAATATTGATACAAACCAATTATTTGTCACAAAAGGATTTAATACTATTTATAATATTGAAAAAGAAATTATAACATTTGAAGAATTAATAAACCCAAATATTATAACAGATTATATATTGATTCAAAACGAATTTTCTAAATGCATTCAAACAAAACAATCATTTGAACACTATTATTCTATAGAAATTGAAAATACAATTAAAGATATTTTGTTAAAATGCAAATATATAAATACAAATTGTATAACTGGTATAATACAAGATATAACTATACAAAAAAACATAGAAAATAAATTAATTGAGGCTAAACAAAATGCAGAACGCGCATCTGATATGAAATCTTTATTTGTTGCTAATATGAGTCATGAAATTAGAACACCTATAAATGGAATTATAGGAATGGCTTCTTTATTACAAAACGAAAATCTTACAAATGATCAACAAGAAAACATAAATATTATAATAGAATCCTCTGGTATACTATTATCTATAGTTAATAATATATTAGATTTTTCAAAAATCGAATCTGGAAAAATGTTTTTAGAATATTTAGACTTTAATCTACATGATCTTTTAAATAATCTTAAATTATCATTTAAACAACAGATTGAACAAAAAAAATTATACTTTAATATATATATCAATAATAATGTACCAATTAATATTAAAAGTGACCAAATTAAATTACGTCAAATATTAACTAATCTTATTAATAATGCTATAAAATTTACAGATATTGGATCAATTACAATTACAGTAGAAAACATTAATAATTTTTTAAAATTTAAAGTCAAAGATACAGGTATAGGTATTAAAAATACAAGTAATATTTTTGAACCATTCACACAAGCAGATGTTACAACTACACGTCAATTTGGCGGAACTGGCCTTGGATTATCAATTTGTAAAAATCTTGTAAATCTCATGGGTGGAATTATCGATATAATATCAAACTGGGATAATGGTACTTTAGTTTATTTTACAATACCATTTGACAATTCTTTAAAACAAAATTCTAATAATTTAATTAATAATATACAAGAACTTCAAATTAACGAATATATAACAAATGATGACTTTAAAAATGATATAATTATAATTGTTGACGATAATTTAATTAACCAAAAAGTCACTCAAAAAATGATTAATTCAATAGGTTACAATAATATTTTATTATTTAATAACGGTAAAGATGCATATGAAAAAATTATTAATATTAAAGAAAATATTATATTAATTCTTATGGATTTACATATGCCAATCATGGACGGATATACTTGCGCAATACAATTACGAAAATATAATATTACAACACCAATTATTGCAATTACAGCAAATTCTATGATGGGTGTTAAAGAAAAATGTTTAAATATCGGTATGAATGACGTTTTAATCAAACCAATACAAGTATTAGATATTAAAAAAATAATGTTTCAAATTTTAAAAAATAATACTATGTAATCTGTAATTGTTTAATCTTATTATCATCTATAAAATTATTTATAATATCTTGTTCTATCGTATCTTTTATTATAAATCTATACACATTTATTGAATTTTTCTGACCAATCCTATCAGCCCTACCTATAGCCTGTGATTCAATATTATAACGATATTCCTTATTACCATATATTGGTTCCAATAATATTATCTTGTTTGCCACTGTTAAATTAATACCACTTGCAGCATTCCTCGATGAAAGCAATATTACATTTATATTAGAATTTTTATAAAAACTCGTAATTGCTCGTTTCCTTTGATATACACTACCATTACAATATACAATATTTATATTATTATTTAATAATATATCACCAATTTTATGTAATAACTCATCCCATTGAGAAAATAAAATAACTTTATCATTTTTTTGAAGTGAAGTCTTTAAAAAATATATAATATTCCCTATTTTTGTTGATTTAACATCATTTATAATTTTATCCAAATCACCATCTGTTTTATTATTATTATTACCCCTTTCATGTAATAAATATATTTCCTTATTTGACATTAATGTATTACAACTCGGACACTTTATTAACCCATTATTATTATATGAAGATGATTGAACATTATGCGTCTGATATATACAATCCCAACAAAATTTATGACCACATTTTGTAATTGTTATATTATCTTCATCTATATCATCTAAACAAATTGGACATATCATGGTTTCATTTTTATTTATTAACGATTCTATACAAGATTTAAGATAATTATATGTTCTTGAATATTCTTCATAATTTTTTTTATGTATTGTTAATTGACGTTTTAATGTTGTTACTTTTGTTTTAAATAATTCAATATCAATGTCAACATTATCTTGAATATCTGTATATACATCTATTTTACCTTGATAATACTCTATATCATTTTTATATACATTTATCTTACCCATTTCATCATCTAAACATCTTTTATTCCAATCTAACATAACATTTTGTATCTCATCCAATGATTTACAATTTTTAATTAAATCCCTAGTATTCAATGACAACTCAGGATGACAACATAATCTAATCAAAAAATCAGAATATTTTTTTTTTGAACCCTCCAAATAACTATCATATATAGAACGTTCTTGATCTGTAAAATCCAATAACTTAACATAATCCAAAATATCATTTCCTGAAAATTCTTCTACTATAGATTGTTTTGTATCCCTTTTAAATAATATACTACTTTTTTCTATTATATTACCATCTAATCCCATATTTATTAAATTATCCGTAGAATAATTATTAGTATCATTAATCATACATTTTTCTAAATAATTCGTATTATATGACATTAAATTTATAAAACTTTGTAAATTATTCGGAAATGGTGTACCTGTAATATTCCATTTATAATCACTTTTTAATGATACAATATATTTATGTAATACATTTCCTTTTAACATCGTTTCTATCTCATGTACCTCATCACATATAACTCTTTCCCAATAAAATAAATCAAATATATTAAACTTTTGTGAATTTAATAACTCTTTTAATTTTTCTTCAGTTTTTGCCTCCATAAATTCTTCTATCACATTTTCTTTTATATTATACGTATTATTAATATATCTAGAATTTAATAAAAAATTATATGATACTATAATCATATCAGAAAACAATATATCCGCTAACGTAACATTTCTATATTGATCATATGTTACTATCATTACAATTCTATATGACTTTTTAAATTTATCATAATATTCTTGCAACCATTGATCACATAATTGATTTGGACAAATAATCAATGTACTATTCGTCTTTATATATAACCTATTATTTCTTTTTATAACACAATCTAATGGATTAAATTCTGATAAATTCCTTAAAATTATATCACGCTTATCTATAAATAATGAATTTATATGCTCCTTACAATATAACTTATCCATTTCACAATTATTTTTACACACTTTACCCTTTAATTTACCTCTTTTATAAAAATAATTACAATTATCACTATATTCCACAAAATTATTATATATATTATCATTTTTCTTAAAAATATAATACAAAGTAATTAATGTCTTACCTAACCCCATTTCTGATATTAAATTGCCACCATAATATCTAAACGTCACATCGTTTTTATATTTTTCATTTATTAACTCAGTTGGAAATAAACTATAATTATAAAGTAAACATTCATCATTTAATACATTATATGTCGGTGAATACGAAAATTTAATAATATTTCTATCATTTTTAATATTCATTTCAATACAATTCATCCAATTAATATCATTTATCTGATAATTATATAATTTTATACCTCTTTTTAATAAATCATCTTCTTCACTTAATACATTACTAAACAACTCATAATTATATGTTCTATTTAAAACCAATGATAAATTTTTATTATTTTCTTTATATATTTTTTCACGTTTATCATTTATTAACATTTCTATAAGCATATTTATCCTATAATTCCTCTTATTTTTTTTAATATCTTCTAAAACATCATTGTTAATATAATATGATATATAATACAACTCACCTACCTTGTTTAATTTAGCTATTATAAACAATTCCTTTTTATAAGTACTACTCTTTAAAAAAACATTAAAATTTTGTATTATATGATGATCTTCATTCATTTCTTCCGTAGTTCTAAAATTTAAATACGAATATATATTAAAATCATACCCATAATATGAAAATCTTATAAATGGAACCAATGTATCTACAAATTCTGTCTTGTTCATATGCACATTATTATTATTTATTATATCATTTATATCAATAATATATAAACTTTTTCTAGATTCACCATAAATCAACCTTATATCATCATCTTTTATCTTTTTATGTAATTTTATTTCTTTATTAAATATTTCCGTAAAATTATCTAATAATCTTTCCATAAATTAAATTATATATATATATTATAATTTAATCTTTTAAATTCCTTTATTTATTACTTTTAAAAAAGTTACTACATTTTAATACTTGATAATATATATCTTTTAAATAATATATAAATAATTATTAACATAATAGATTTTAAAATAGTCGTCATAATAGACGATTCTAATAAATAATTACTAATAAATGGCAATTTTGTCATATAATTATCAAAATCCGACCTTGATGAAATAATTAATAATACAAAAATTAAAATATTTTCTTCAGAAAATTGCGACTTTAAATATTGAATTAAATCACTTTCATCTTCCTCTTCCTCTTCCTCATTTTCATCATCGCCGTTATCATTATCCTTAAAACGTACACGTTTTTTAATATTCATTTTTACATTTGATCCATTCTGATCTTCCATTTCATTTATTTGGCGAGGATTTTCATTTATATCATCTTGAATTTGAGATAGATCATTTAAATATTCCATTTCACCCGGTAACTCATCTATCCTAGTAGACATTGACATTTTTTTTTATAATTATATAATAAAAAAAATATAATACATACGCGCATTATACCCCAGATTTAAAATAAATAGCATCTTTTTCATTAAAATCTTGTGGTTTAATAGTTAATTCGTTAAAAAAATTATTTCTAATTAAATCTAATGGCTTAGGTAATTTAAACATTGATTCTATACCATTTATCAATCTTCCATTACTTAAATATTTTGTTTCTAATATTGAACTATTATTACTTTCCATATTACTTTCCGTTGTACTTTCCGTTGTACTTTCCGTTGTACTTTCTGTTTTACTTTCTGTTGTACTTTCTGTTGTACTTTCTGTTGTACTTGAATTTACACTTAATTTAGATAACTTTTCAATTAATGATTTTTTATTAGATGTCGACGTCGTTTCCGATGATGTATATGAATTTTCACTAGATGAAGTTTCTTCATCTGGAATTAATTCTCTTGGATAAAGCCCTATTACCCAATCAAATAATTCTTGCGAAATATACAAATCTAACAATGATGTCAAAAAATAATGCACATCATACATTTCATTATAATTAAATGGAACATTTAAATCTTCTGTTTTTAAAGACGAATTACTATCATTATCATTATCATTATCATCTATTATAGTTTTATGTAACTTTTTATCATACTCATATGATCCTATTATAAATTTATTAGCATAACAATCCTTTATATTATTTGAATACACCATACTAAATTCAAAATCCCATAATTTAGGTATTATACCAGTATTCTTTATATAAAAACGCTTATCATCTATATCGTATACTAAATATCCAGAAGCCTTTATAGAATTATCTATTAATATATTTCCATAATGAAAATCATTATGCATCATTTTATAATAATGCTGAATTATATATATAGTATATATTAACTGAAAAACTATTGATTTCCATTGATTATCAGATATTTCTTTATCATTTTCATAAACATCAAATACCCAATTATCAATACTACCACCTTCTACATATTCCGATATTAACATATTTGAATGTGTTCTAATTTTATCTTCAACTTCTAAACGTTTTAAATTCAACATTTTTAAAGCTTTACTTTTATTACTTATTTTTTGTGTCCCTAAATAATATGTTATGTGAGGCGATATATTTGTATTAACTAACTTATCAGTCAACTCTTTTAATATTAAATTTTCAAGATTACAAGGATGCTCATGCTTTTCATATTTAGTTTCTATTGGAACAATTTTAATACCAAATTGAGTATTCTTAATTTTCATTTTTTTTCCTCTAAAAGGATATCCCTTTATTTCCGATGTATTTTTTACCTTTGTTAATTGCGTAAACTCATCTAACCCAAATTTATCCTTGCTTTCATCAAAAATTAACCTTTTCTTTTTAATCTCATGGCGAATGTCATTTAAATATTTATTTTTTTCATTTAATGACAATTTTTTTATACTAATACTTTTATCAGACATTAATTAATTAAAATATTTATTTTAGTTTTTATCATTTAACGAAATAGTAATAAAAACTAAAAATTTTTTTTATGTAATTTATGTCTGATGTCTGATATAAGTATTAAATAAAAATTTAAAAATTTTTAATATTTTAATATTTCATATTATCGGTAAAAAATTAAGTTTTTTTTATTTATTAACTTTAATATGAGTAAAATTGTTCAAATAAAAATTTTTAATGATATTTTAGATCAATTTTTAGATTATTTAGAAACAAACTTTATAGATTTCCGTTCAGATATCATTCTCTCCAGAAGTACTGTAGAATTTATAAGAAGAAGTAATCCGAGACTAGTAGTCGAACAATACATTAACTGCATTTATCCATTTAAAAAATATATTTTTGATTGCAATGAATATTTTTTTTTAAATTTTGATAATATTAATCTTGAAAATATTGGGTTCACATCTGATCATCTCATTTTAATTTCTAAAGTTAAAAATATATGGTTATCATCTAATATCAATGATAAACAAAAAGCTTATATATGGCTTTATTTACAAAAATTAATCCAAGCAGGAGAAAAAGTCATTTAAAATCATTGTGCGGCAATCTTTATTATCTATTTTATATTGTAAAATAAATAATAACATCTAATGGAATCATCTAATAATGAAAACCTATCATCTAATAATAAAAACCTATCATCTAATAATGAAAACCTATCATCTAATAATGAAAACCTAAATCCATTAATTAAAAATGAAATCCTCTCTACACTAGTATCATTTATTACACAATTAGATTTAGTCTTTGATTATATCAATAATGAATATATAAATAAATTAAGAGATTTCAGTACCACATTAAACGATGATATTACACTTTTAAATTTTTCTGAAACCACATATAATATTTTAAAACAATATGAAAATAATCTATCATATATTATTATGGGAAAACATAAAATCAAATCATCAGATTATAACTTCTTAAATAATATTACCTTATTTAATAATATCCTAGAATTCAATGTATTTCAAGATGAAAATAAAAATACAAAAAAAACCATTGTATCTTATTTATATAATTTATATATGTCTTGTTTTATTTTAAAATTCGGTAGACAAACTGATACTACAGAATTCGGACAAAATTTAACATCTTTTATAGAAAATCTACAAAAGGTCTCCCAAGAACCAACCAGTTCTAAAAATAAAAAGAAAAAACATAATCGACATTCACAACATACAAATAATAATAGTCATTCACAACATACAAATAACAATAATATGAGTATGAATAACATTATGAATTTAATTAATAATCCATCCAACTTAAACGGATTAGATAATGTTTTTAAATCACTAATGTCAAATAATGAATTAATGAATATAGCAAATGATTTAAGTGCAGATATACAAAATCAAAATATCGACCCCTTAACATTATTAACATCTATGATGTCTGGTAAACCAAATAATCAAATTCAAAATTTAGTAAATAATGTTACTAAAAAAATAGAACATAAAATAAATAAAGGCGAAATTGATAAATCATTATTAGAATCACAAGCTAAAAATATTTTAAATCAATTTCAAACTACTACAACTAATACAACAAATCAAGTCAATACACTAACTACAACTAATACAACAAATCAAAACAATACAAAACAAGACAATACAAAACAAGACAATACAAAACAAGACAATACAAAACAAGACAATACAAAACAAGACAATAC